>OLRJ01000539.1_pt1 | contig 38943 bp, 40 predicted proteins | sample 1672741 | NCBI WGS metagenome assembly OLRJ01 (sample SAMEA3136719, study PRJEB25190) | human gut metagenome | biome: human gut; feature: human-associated habitat; material: faeces | place: Austria | collected 2013 | reverse complement strand
TGAGCAAGAAGCCCCCACTTCAAAATCTATGATTTAAGTGGTGGGAGCATGTCACTGAATAAATATAACATAAGTAGAAACACATTAAAAAAATATATTGAGTATATTGCAAACAAAAAATGCATATGATATAATGCCAATAGGCAAAGAGATTATAAGTCCATGCGGACAAAAGAGTGAAAGCCCTCGAAGTTGCAGCTTCTTGGGCTTTCTTCTTATTTATTATAGTGGATAAGAAACCACTAGGTTAGAGTTGTCCTACTTGCCGCCATCTAGCCATTTGCAAACATAGTAGGCAATTATGCTTGCCGTACAGGAGACAAGAAACGAGATTATAATATCCATGCGGTTCACCTCCTCCCATTGTCGGGTATCGGTTGGACAACGTAAGTATTATATCATAGAACAATGCGTACGGAAAGACTGGACTTGAAACATATACTAGGGTGGGGGTATAATATAAACATGCAGGGGTGGTCGAATAAGGTGCGAAATCATCTGAAAGAAAATAAAAAGGCTTTTGCAGAATAGTATAGTATGTTCTTTCGTAACACACTTGTAGCACACAAAACGCTGAAAAAGCCTTGTTTTACAGGGGACTCAGTTCTCTAAACGATAATCTTTCTATCAAGAGAACTTACAAAAGAGAAGACAACAAACCCCGAAAAATCAAGGTTTTTCGGGGTTTTCTTTATTCATTGACTGATTTGACTTCCCACCTGTTCAACATAGACACCATGTCATCATGCTTCTATTATATGAATTAGGATTCCCTGCTTGACTGATATCAACATACTTCACCATGTCCCTGTTATCTTGTGTACAAATTTCATGCATAGTAGATGATGGAATGCAGTGCAGGACAGAAGAATCTTCCTGCGCTGCTTCTTGTTTTGCGCGTATCAAAATACAGGCACCCTGTGTTCAAAATAATGTACATTGCATCTGTCATTCTATGTTTGGAAGATATATAATAATATCGAAGCGAATGATGAGAATGTTCTAAATACAAAAAGAAAGAGGAAGACAAGATGGCAGTATGGAGATTACAGGTGAATACAGCTTTCGCAAAGATGACTATGCTCTTTTTTATTCCAAAGGAAGAGGAATTATTGCAGTTGGACAGATAGTTACAGACACACCAACGGAAGTGGGTGATGAAAAATATCATAGTGTCAGAATGATTGTGCCGGAAAATTTCAATGGAGATGTTAAAGCATTGCCTGCTCTTTCTCCGAATGAGATTAAAACAATTTTGAAGCGGAATTTTTATTGGGCATCGACAATCAAAACACCATTCCTTACAGGAGTACAGGTTGAGATGTTGATTCGTGAACTGAAAAAGAAGCATATCTAACGAGGTGACAGAAGGGGGAGAAATAAGCAATGCCCTTACAGATTATCAGAAACGATATTACAAAAATGAGCGTTGACGCAATCGTCAATGCTGCCAATACTTCTCTTTTGGGCGGCGGCGGTGTGGACGGCTGCATTCATCGTGCCGCCGGACCGGAGCTGCTTGCAGAATGCAGTACGCTACATGGCTGCGAAACCGGCAGCGCAAAAATCACAAAGGGATACCGACTGCCCTGCAAATATGTGATCCATGCAGTCGGCCCGCGCTGGCGGGATGGCAAGCATCGGGAGCAGGAGCTTCTGGAATCCTGCTATCGGACATCTTTGAACTTGGCAAAAGAAAATGGTTGTCAGTCGGTGGCCTTTCCGCTGATTTCCTCCGGCATTTACGGCTATCCTAAAGACCAGGCTCTGAAGGTTGCAGTCGATACCATCAGTACATTCCTGCTGGAAAATGAGATGATGGTCTACATCGTTATCTTTGGCCGAAAGGCATATCAGATTAGCGGAAAACTGTTTGCTGATATCGCGGCGTACATAGATGACCGGTATGTGGAGGAACATACCGACAGACGGGCAGAACGGAGGCGGCGGCTCGAAGCATTGTCAGAGGAATCCTGTTTTGAAGCTGCACCTGTCCCGCTGCCGTCCGAAGCAATCTGTAAATCTTGCAGCAGTCAATCCTTGGAAGAGGCACTGGGACAGATTGATGAGAGTTTTTCGGAAATGCTGCTGCGGAAGATTGACGAAAGCAGCATGACGGATGCCCAGTGCTACAAGAAGGCAAACATTGACCGGAAGCTCTTCTCGAAGATCCGTTCGGATAAATTCTATAAGCCATCCAAACCTACGGTGCTGGCATTTGCCCTGGCTTTGGAACTGCCGCTTGCCCAGATGCAGGAGATGCTGGGTAAGGCAGGATTTACCCTTTCCCATTCGAGCAAATTCGATATCATTGTAGAATATTTTGTCGAACGGGGAAACTACAATGTGTATGAAATCAACGAGGCACTGTTTACTTTTGACCAGAGTCTGATCGGAGCATAAGGACAAAAAAATGTCGCTTTCCATGCGACCACTCCACAAAAGAAAATCGCTATACTATGGCTGTAAGGTACGAAACCGAGCAGCCATAATCTTTTAGGAGGACAAGTATATGAGAAAGAATTTGACAGAGATTGTTTTTATCTTAGACCGCAGCGGTTCTATGTGTGGACTGGAACGGGATACCATCGGCGGATTCAATTCCATGATTAAGCAGCAGAAAAAAGCAGAGGGCGAAGCACTGATCTCAACGGTACTGTTTGACAATGTGAGCGAAGTTCTGCATGACCGTGTAAATGTAAAGGACATTCGGCCGATGACTGACCGGGATTACACAGTTCGTGGATGCACAGCACTCTTAGATGCCATCGGCGGTGCGATTCATCACATTGGAAATGTTCATAAGTACGCAAGACCAGAGGATGTGCCGGAACATACCATGTTCGTGATCACAACGGATGGAATGGAAAATGCCAGCCGCCGGTGCAACAGCGAAAAAGTGAAGCAGATGATCGAACGCCAGAAAGCAAAATATGGTTGGGAGTTTTTATTCCTCGGTGCCAACATTGACGCAGTTGAGACTGCAAGTCAGTTCGGAATCGGTGCAGACCGTGCGGTCAACTATCAGTGCGACAGTGAAGGAACCGCATTGAATTATGAGGTGGTCAGCGAAGCAATCCGCTCTGTCCGGTGCAGTGCCCCGCTGAGCGCAGACTGGAAAAAGCGTATAGACGAGGACTACAAAAAGCGTGGAGGCCGCAGGCACAAGTAAATGTTTTTTGAAGCCGGGGTGATGATTCACTCCGGTGTTTTCTTTGTCAGGAACTGCCGTTAAAGCATCCGGAACGGCAGAAACTTGTCAGAGAATACCTGATTTACTCTTGACCTTCTGCCGGATTTGAGGTATAGTTCTCTACACTTTGTAAAAAAGAGGAGCGAAGAATATGACTTTTTATCAGGAACTACAGCTAAGTTCAACAGGTTCAAAACAGCTGATCAGGAACACTGCAGAGCCAAAAGAAAAACACAGACATATACTGATCTATAACTTCAAAGTATATCTTGTAATGGCATTTTGTGTGGCAGTAGTAACTCTTTTTACCAGATTGACAGGAAGTGACAACAGCGTAGTAGGCGTGACCGTACTTCTGGCAGTGCTGGTTCTCAGACAGGCAGACTTCGGAATCAGGACGCCCCATGGCTTGCTTTCTATAGCAGGAATCTTCGGGATTCTGATGGCGGCACCGCGAATTGCAAATATGCTCTCACCATTGCCAGCTTTTGCAGTAAATGCCGTGGCCATTCTTCTTCTGATGACTCTGGGCTGCCATAATGTGATCATGTACAACCATTCTACTTTTGTATTAGGATATTTACTTCTTCTGGGATATGATGTGACAGGAGCAGCATACATAAAGAGAGTAGAAGGACTTGCGGCAGGAATGATCCTTTGCATGTTTGTTTTTTATAAGAACCAGAAGAATCGCCCATACAGAAGGACATTTCCAGATCTTTTCCGGGAATTTGACATGACATCTGCCAGAACTCGCTGGTATCTGAAACTGACATTTATTGTTTCCAGTGCAATGCTTATTATGAATCTTCTGGGGCTTCCAAGAGCTATGTGGGCAGGAATTGCCTGCATGTCCGTATGTCTCCCATTTACAGATGACTGTGTTGCCAGATCCGGAAAAAGATGGCAGTTTAATATTGTTGGCTGCCTTCTGTTTATTGTATTGTATCTGGTTCTTCCGGAGTCTATGTATCCATATATAGGTATGATCGGTGGAATTGGTGTTGGTTATTCCGCAGGATATGCATGGCAGACTGTATTTAATACATTTGGAGCATTATCTATTGCGGCAGGTCTGTTTGGGATGCCGGCAGCAGTAGCACTTCGTATTGGTGCCAATGTATTTGGGGCGCTTTATACCGTAGTCTGTAATAAAGTAATTGACAGGATTGCGGCAAAGTTTTCTACATATCAGACTACTCCCAATGCTGGTCGTGGATGACCTAAACAAGAGAAAATATGAATTAAGTCAATGAAATTTCCGGAATCAAATGACTCAGAATATAAAAAAAGCAAAACAAGTCAATAGAATTCAAGAAATTATATGACTTAAATTACAGAAACTACAAAGAAAGTCAAAGCAACCATAAAAGCAGAGGATATTCGTTATGTCGGAATTATGAAATAGATAGATATTTTTTCAATAAAAATATGTTAAAACAAAACCTGTATAAAAATCAGGAGGTAATTATGGCATATTTAGGAGAAAAAATGGCTCCGCATTGATCCTATTGACAACCAGAGAGGAGAATTTGAATATGAAGACCATGGTCTTCGTTTCTCCCAGATCGAGGTTTCTCAGGAAATTCTCTCTATGGAAGACATCTGAGAACATGTTTTTCCTTGACACTCAAAATAGGTGTTGGTAAAATAAGGTGAATATATAGATTGAAGAAGCGATGATTTTGATCTAAATAATCAAAATCGTCGCTTTCTTTGTATTGAGGAGGTAAAGAGAAATGTTAAAAGTATGGATCGTAGGTGCCAACGGACAGATCGGACATGCATTGAATAATGTGCTTGATCCCCTGGAAATGGAAGTCCTGAATACAGATCTTGATGAACTGGACATTACAGATACGGATAATGTATTGAGTTTTGGTTCAGTGAATCGTCCCGATGTGATCATCAACTGTGCCGGTATCACCGATACAGAGGAATGTGAAAAAAATCCGGAACATGCCTACAGGGTCAATGCCCTCGGGGCAAGAAACTTAAGTATTGTGGCTCGGAAATGCGGAGCGAAGATCGTTCAGCTCTCCACAGATGATGTTTTTGACGGACAGAGCAAAAAACCATATACAGAGTTTGATGACACCAATCCCCTTACCGTATATGGAAGATCCAAAAGAGCCGGAGAGAATTATGTAAAGGAATTTACACATAAGCATTTTATAATCCGCAGTAACTGGGTATATGGTCATCAGGGAAATAACTTTGTAAACAGGGTTCTGGAAGCTGCTGATAAGGGAATTTCACTTTCTGTTGCATCTGATCAGTTCGGATCTCCTACAAGTGCAAAGGACCTGGCAAGGATGATCATTTATCTGATCGGTACCAATGAATATGGAACCTATCATGTGACCTGCAGTGGAGTATGTAATCGTTATGAATTTGCTCAGGAAGTCCTGCATCTGGCAGGAAAAAATACAACTTTGAAATCCGTTCCCACAGAGCAGTCAGATCTTTCTTCTGTGAGACCAACTTATGCAGTGCTGGACAATTTTATTCTTCGTATTATAGAAGTATACGACATGCCAGATTGGAAAGAATCACTGAAAGTTTATATGGACGAAAGAAAGGAGGACTAAAATGAAGAATAAGAACAAAAAAGTAAAAACTTCCAATAAGGAAGCACTTGGTCTGACTACAAAGATATTTATTGCCCTGCTTGCAGGTGCCATTCTGGGTATAATTCTCTGTTATCTTGTGCCTGACAGCAGTTTCAAAAAAGATGTGATCGTTGAAGGTATCTTGTATGTTGTGGGACAGGGATTTATCCGCCTTATGAAAATGCTGGTTGTACCGCTGGTGTTCTGCTCTCTGGTATGCGGAAGTATGGCCATCGGAGATACCAAAAAACTTGGTACAGTAGGTGTAAGAACTCTGGTTTTCTATCTTGCGACTACAGCAATGGCAGTTTCTGTGGCTCTTACCGTAGGAAATCTGATCAATCCTGGAATTGGTCTTGATATGAGTTCAATCCAGACTTCTGCTTCCTCAGTAGAGACTATGGAAGCTACATCCCTTACAGATACGATCCTGAATATCATTCCGGATAATCCTATCAACTCACTGGCAAGCGGCACCATGCTTCAGGTTATTGTATTTGCCCTGATCGTTGGTGTGATCCTTGCAAAAATGGGAGAACGTGCTGAGACAGTTGCCAACTTTTTCAGTCAGTTTAATGACATTATGATGGAAATGACTATGATGATCATGAGCCTGGCTCCAATTGGTGTATTCTGCCTGATCAGCCGTACTTTTGCCAATATTGGTTTCAGCGCATTTATTCCTCTGGCAAAATATATGATTGGTGTTCTTCTTGCCCTGGCTATCCAGTGTTTCGGTGTATATCAGATTCTGCTGAAAGTCTTTACAGGTCTGAACCCGGTTCGTTTTATTAAGAAATTTTTCCCGGTTATGGCATTTGCATTTTCCACAGCAACATCTAATGCAACCATTCCGCTGTCTATTGACACTCTCGCCAAGAAAGTCGGTGTATCCAAGAAGATTTCTTCCTTTACCATTCCTCTTGGAGCAACCATCAACATGGATGGTACTTCCATTATGCAGGGTGTGGCAGTGGTATTTGCAGCACAGGCTTTTGGTATTCACTTAAGTCCTATGGATTATGTGACCGTTATCGGTACCGCTACACTGGCTTCCGTAGGTACAGCCGGTGTACCAAGTGTAGGTCTTGTTACCCTGACTATGGTATTTAACTCTGTAGGTCTTCCGGTAGAAGCGATTGGTCTGATCATGGGTATTGACCGTATCCTGGATATGACCAGAACCGCTGTTAACATTACCGGTGATGCTGTCTGCACAACGATCGTAGCACATCAGAACGGTGTACTTGATAAAAACGTATTTAATGAAACAGACTGAAAAATAAAATGAGAGGAGCAATATGAGTATATTAAATGTAGAACATCTGACACATGGGTTTGGTGACAGAGCTATCTTTTCCGATGTTTCCTTCCGACTTCTTAAAGGAGAGCATATTGGACTTGTTGGTGCCAACGGTGAAGGAAAATCTACTTTTATGAGCATTGTCACCGGAAAACTGATGCCGGATGAAGGTAAAGTAGAATGGGCCAAAAACGTTCGTGCCGGTTATCTTGACCAGCACGCTGTTCTGGAAAAAGGAATGACCATTCAGGAAGTACTGAAATCTGCGTTTGATCCTCTTCTTCAGAAGGAACAGAGAATGAATGAGATCTGTGATCTTCTGGGCTCTGCCGGCGAAGATGAAATGGATGCCCTAATGGAAGAACTGGGTACTATTCAGGATGAGCTGACACTTCATGATTTTTATGTGATCGATGCCAAGGTGGAAGAAGTAGCCAGGGCACTGGGACTTCTGGATCTGGGCCTGGATCGTGATGTAACAGACTTGAGTGGTGGTCAGAGAACAAAAGTTCTCCTTGGTAAACTTCTTCTGGAAAAACCGGATATCCTTCTTCTGGACGAGCCTACCAATTATCTGGACGAAGAACATATTGCATGGCTGAAGCGTTATCTTCTGGATTATGAGAATGCATTTATCCTGATTTCCCATGATATTCCATTTCTCAATGAAGTAGTCAATATCATCTATCATATGGAAAATCAGGAACTGAACCGTTATGTGGGAGATTACGATCATTTTCAGGAAGTTTACGCAGTAAAGAAAGCACAGCTGGAAGCTGCTTACCGCCGTCAGCAGCAGGAGATCAGTGAGCTGAAAGATTTCGTGGCAAGAAACAAAGCCCGGGTATCAACCAGAAATATGGCAATGTCCCGTCAGAAAAAGCTGGACAAGATGGATGTGATCGAACTGGCAGCAGAGAAGCCAAAGCCAGAGTTTCATTTCCGCTACGGAAGAACACCGGGGAAACTGCTGTTTGAGACGCATGATCTGGTGATCGGCTATGATGAACCGCTGTCCAAACCTTTGAATTTCACCATGGAAAGAGGGCAGAAGATTGCTTTGGTTGGAACCAATGGAATCGGAAAAACAACTCTGTTGAAAAGTATTCTGGGTCTGATCCCGTCCCTGAAAGGTGATTGCGAGAGAGGAGAAAATCTGGCAATCGGATATTTTGAACAGGAAGTAAAAGGTGACAACAAAACTACCTGTATTGAAGAACTGTGGCAGGAATTTCCTTCCTATACACAGTATGAAGTCCGTTCTGCACTGGCAAAATGCGGGCTTACTACCAAACATATTGAAAGTCAGGTAAGAGTCTTAAGTGGTGGAGAGCAGGCAAAAGTCCGTCTGTGTAAACTGGTAAATCGTGACACCAATGTCCTTCTTCTGGATGAGCCTACCAACCATCTGGATGTGGATGCCAAGGAAGCTCTGAAGAGTGCACTGAAAGAATACAGAGGAAGCATTCTTCTGATCTGCCATGAACCGGAATTTTATCAGGATGTGGTAAATGAAGTATGGGATATGAGTAAGTGGACTACAAAACTGTTTTAATGGTACAGCAAAGGAGAAATTATGGACAGAGAAACAAATCACAGAATCCGTAAGCGCTTTAATGATGGAATATACAATGTTGCCCGTTACACAGAAATCATGCTGTCTATTGTGATTCTTGTAGTCATTGCACTGGCAGGACTTCGTCTGATCATGAGTATTTCTGAAGTGTCTATCTGGGATATGGATATATCTTTTTTTACAAAATTTCTGGCAAATGCTCTTTCCCTTGTAGTCGGTGTGGAGTTTGTAAAGATGCTCTGTCGCCATTCTGCCCAGACAGTGGTAGAAGTCCTGATGTTTGCAACAGCCAGACAGATGGTGGTAGAACATATGGAGCCTATCCAGACTCTGATCGGTGTGCTCGCCATTGCCATTCTCTTTGCCATCCGCAAGTTCCTGATGACAGAAGATACGGATATGGCACATGCACCAAAAAAAATCTTAAAAGACAAAGAAGAAAAAGAATCCTGTGAGTAAACACAGAAAACCAGGTTGCACATGTGGCAGCCTGGTTATTTTTTTCCTTTGCTGAGGGTACTGTTATGATAGGCAGTGGAATAGGTGACATCTTCTCCAAACCATGCAGGAGGCTTGTAGGAATTGGCCTTTTCTTCGGAATCAAATTCTACTTCTGCCAGAAGAAGCCCCTCATAATCATCATGAAAAACATCCAGCTCAATGGTAAGTCCCTGCTTTTCCGGTATAAGGTAACGGGTTTTGGAGAGAACAATACCGTCTGCCTTAGGTTTCAGATGTAAATAGGCCTCTTCTGTGAGTGGAAGGTTATATTCTTCCCTTGCCATCAGTCCTCTGGATTTGTAAGTAAGATAATAACTGTTGTCCTGTTTGCGGATACGGACCACCGGATCGGTGCAGAGATATCCCTGCTGGATTTTATGAAAAGGATACTGTTCCAGGTCTGCCGGCAGGTTTTCGTGTGATATAAGAAATTTTCTTTCGATTTCCATATGAATGCTCCCTGTAAATTTTTTTGAAAAAATAGCTCATCTATTTCCGATGAATTCAGGATTTAGTATATCGCTTTTTCCGGAAAAATGCTATACTTATTGCGATGTGGTAATTTCACAGTGATATAAGTGTTGCTGTTCACAGGTAATATTCCGCGAGGTGTTTTGCCATGAATATGGCAAAATCCCGAGACATACGGGGCAAAATCCCATCACCGAAGGTGATATGGAATGGATTTTGACCAAGTTACTGTGAACGGAGTGAACAGTAACATATAAGTTATTGTAAACGAAGTGAAAGGTAAACGATATAAAAATATAAGAATATGGAGGGGTTTTTATGAGTAAGAAAGTTTATATTTTTCTGGCAGACGGATTTGAAGACATTGAAGGTCTTACAGTGGTAGACCTGATGCGCAGGGCCGGTATCACAGTAGATACCGTATCTATCAAAGAAAACAAAACTGTAACAACAGCCCACAATATTACACTGGAAACAGACAGGATCTTTACAGAAACAGACTTCAGCGATGCAGATCTTCTCGTACTTCCTGGAGGTATGCCGGGAACAAAGTATCTGGGCGAATATAAGCCACTGACAGATCTGGTTACAGATTTTTATAAGAAGGGCGGCAAAGTTGCAGCAATCTGTGCGGCACCTACGGTGCTGGCGTCCCTTGGCATACTTAATGGAAAGAAAGCAACAGCTTATCCATCCTGTATGGAAGGACTTTCCGGTGCAGAACCTTCTCTGGAATCTGTAGTTGTAGATGAAAATGTTACCACCAGCAGAGGACTGGGAACTGCCATTGACTTTGCACTGAGTCTCATTGGACAGCTTCTGGGAGAAGAGAGGGCTGATGAAATTGCAGAATCTGTGGTGTACAGCCGGAAATAAAGGAAAAATAAGGAAAAATTAGAGGAAATCGGGACTTTTCCCTAAAAAAATACTGGTGTTTTGAAAAGGGTTGTGCTATACTACGATAATGACTGTAATTGTATCTCTTCCCCGATATCAGATACATTCGGGCCCTGAATGAGATGCAGATACCTGCATGGTCAAAACGCCGGCAGGGATAAAATAAAGAAATAAACAGAGGTTTACCCTGAGAATTAAGGAGGAACAGGAAACATGAGTTTACAGGTTGAAAAACTGGAAAAGAACATGGCGAAACTTACAATCGAGGTTTCTGCTGAAGATTTAGAAAAAGCTATGCAGAATGCATACCAGAAAGCAAAAGGAAGAATCACTCTTCCTGGATTCCGTAAAGGAAAAGCTCCAAGAAAAATGATCGAGCAGATGTACGGAAAAGGAATTTTCCTTGAAGATGCAGCAAACGCTCTGATTCCGGAACACTACAGCAAAGCAGTTGAGGAATGTGATCTTGAGATCGTTTCTCAGCCACAGATTGATGTAACACAGGCTGAGCCTGGCAAAGCTTTCATCTTCACAGCTGAAGTAGCAGTAAAACCGGAAGTTACCCTTGGAGAATACAAAGGAGTAGAAGTACCGAAGACTGACGTAGAAGTTACAGACGAAGACGTAGAGGCAGAACTGAAGAAAGAACAGGAGAAAAACTCCAGAACAGTTACTGTAGAAGACCGTGGAGCAGAAAACGGTGACATCGTTACAATCGACTTCGAAGGATTTGTTGACGGAGAAGCATTCGAAGGTGGTAAAGGCACAGATTATCCTCTGACACTTGGTTCCGGATCCTTCATTCCTGGATTTGAAGATCAGCTGATCGGAGCAAAAGCTGAAGACCATGTAGAAGTTAAGGTTACTTTCCCGGAAGAATATCAGGCAAAAGAACTGGCTGGCAAAGAAGCTGTATTCCAGTGTGACGTTAAGAAAGTAGAAGCAAAAGAACTTCCGGAACTGGATGATGATTTTGCACAGGACGCTTCTGAATTCGATACTCTTGCAGAGTATAAAGAAGACATCAAGAAAAACCTGACAGAAAAGAAAGAAAAAGAAGCACGTGCAGCAAAAGAAAACGCTGCAGTAGACAAAGCAATCGAGAATGCACAGATGGAGATCCCGGATGCTATGCTGGATACACAGGTTCGTCAGATGCTTGACGACTTCTCCAGAAGAATGCAGTCTCAGGGACTGACCATGGAGCAGTATTTCCAGTTCACAGGAATGACTGTAGAAAAAATGCAGGAAGAAATGAAACCGCAGGCTCTTAAGAGAATCCAGACAAGACTGGTTCTTGAGAAGATTGCAGAAGTAGAAAACATCCAGCCATCTGAAGAAGAAGTTGAAGAAGAATTCAAGAAAATGGCTGATGCATATAAGATGGAAGTGGATAAGATCAAAGAACTGCTTGGCGACCGCGAATTAGAGCAGATGAAGAAAGATATGGCTGTACAGAAAGCTGTAACTCTGGTTGCTGACGAGGCAAAGGAAGCCTAAGTAGAGTGTATCCACTGTGAAACGACGAATGGAGGCATTTATATGAGTTTAGTACCCTATGTCATTGAGCAGACCAGCAGAGGAGAGAGAAGCTACGATATTTATTCCCGTCTTCTGAAAGATCGTATTATCTTTCTTGGAGAGGAAGTAAATGACGTAAGCGCCAGCATTATCGTGGCACAGCTTTTATTCCTTGAGGCAGAAGATCCAAGTAAGGATATTCAGCTGTATATCAACAGTCCTGGTGGTTCTGTAACAGCAGGTATGGCTATCTATGATACCATGAAGTATATCAAATGCGATGTTTCCACCATCTGCCTTGGAATGGCAGCCAGCATGGGTGCATTCCTTCTGGCAGGTGGAACCAAAGGCAAGAGATACGCGCTGCCGCATTCTACCATAATGATTCATCAGCCTTCAGGCGGTGCTCAGGGTCAGGCAACAGAAATCCAGATCGTAGCGGATCATATTGCACAGACTAAGAGAACCCTGAATGAAATCCTGGCTGAGAATACAGGACAGCCTATTGAAGTAGTGGAAAAAGACACAGACCGCGATAATTATATGACTGCAGAAGAAGCAAAGGCATATGGACTGATCGACGGTGTTGTTGAGCATAAATAATGCAGACACAAGGCAAAGAAAAGACTCCTGATCTCAGGGGTCTTGTCTTGCTTTCACCATAAAGTTACAGGAGAAGGCTTCCAGGGGAGGTTTTCTCTTGTTTGATGCATAAGCATAACTCCATATCAAACAGAAAGGAAACGAAAAATATTTATGGCAGAAAAAATAAGAGAAGGAAAAGTCAGATGCTCTTTTTGTCACAAATCAGAAGACCAGGTACGGAAACTGATCGCAGGTCCGGAGGGTGTTTTTATTTGTGATGAATGTATCGGAATATGTTCAGAGATCATGGAGGAAGAGCTGGCACAGTACGGACCTTCTGAAGTATATGATTCTGATATCAACCTTCTGAAACCAGAAGAGATCCACAGGATCCTTGACGACTATGTGATTGGGCAGGATGAAGCCAAAAAGGCGCTGTCAGTAGCTGTTTACAACCATTACAAGAGAATCACAGCTTCTCATGATCTGGATGTGGAATTGCAGAAGAGCAATATTCTTATGCTTGGACCTACCGGTTCTGGTAAGACACTTCTGGCGCAGACACTTGCCCGCCTTCTGAATGTACCGTTTGCTATCGCAGATGCCACCACTCTTACAGAAGCAGGTTATGTAGGTGAAGACGTAGAGAATATCCTTCTGAAGATCATTCAGGCAGCAGATTACGATATTGAACGTGCACAGTACGGTATTATTTATATTGATGAGATTGACAAGATCACCAGAAAATCCGAAAATGCATCCATCACCAGGGATGTTTCCGGAGAAGGTGTGCAGCAGGCACTTCTTAAGATCCTTGAGGGAACCGTAGCAAGTGTACCACCTCAGGGCGGACGTAAGCATCCTCATCAGGAATTCCTTCAGATCGATACCACTAATATTCTGTTTATCTGCGGCGGTGCTTTTGACGGAATCGAAAAGACCATCGAAGCACGTAAAGATACCAAGTCTATTGGATTCGGTGCAGAAGTGGCAGTAAAGAAAGAACGGAACATCGGTGAAGTTCTGAAAGATGTTATGCCGGAAGACTTTATCAAGTATGGTCTGATCCCTGAATTTATCGGACGAGTTCCTATTGTAGTAACTCTGGACGGACTGGATGAGAAAGCACTGATTCGTATCCTGAAAGAGCCAAAGAATTCACTTACAAGACAGTACCATAAATTATTTGAACTTGACGGAGTGGATCTTGAATTTAAGGACGAGGCACTGGAGCTGGTAGCCAGAAAGTCTCTGGAACGTAAGACTGGTGCCAGAGGCTTAAGATCCATCATGGAAAAATCCCTCATGGATCTTATGTACAGAACACCTTCTGATGACACCATCCGCAAATGTGTTATTACCAAAGAGGTAGTAGAGGGAACCGGCGAACCGGAGATTACCTATGGAGAAGCACCGGCGCAGATTCCTGCATCCGGCAGAAGAAGTTCCCGTACCAGAAAGAAAGGCGCACCGGAAACAGCGTAAAGAAGGGACTGAAGAAACATGACACAACCAATAGAAATACTTCCGGCGATCGCCCTTCGGGGAACTACGATACTGCCGGATATGATTGTTCATTTTGATATCAGCAGAGAAAAATCCATCAAGGCTGTTGAAGCTGCCATGGTAAAAGACCAGAGAGTATTCCTGATCACCCAGAAAGATCCTGAAACAGAAAATCCTGGAATCCCGGATCTGTATCAGGTAGGTACCGTTGCTTTCGTAAAACAGGTAGTAAAATTACCACAAGACGTTCTCAGAGTCCTTGTTGAGGGCTATGACAGAGCAGAACTTCTCTCCCTGGAACAGGAAAAGCCTTTTCTGAAAGCAGAGATCGCTGTTTTTGAACCGGAAGATGAACGAAAATACGATCCTACCATGATTGAAGCCATGATGAGAAGTCTCAGGGAGCTGTTCCAGCAGTATTCTACAGAAAGTAATCGCCTTACCAAGGACCAGATAGCACAGATCATGGAGTCTGGAAGTATTGAAGAACTTTTGTCCCAGATTTCTGTCAATCTTTCTGTAAATTACCAGAGCCGCCAGAAGATCCTTGAGGCGGTCACACTGGAAGAAAGATATGAAATAATCGCAGCTACAATGACCAACGAGATTCAGGTTATGAAGATCAGCCATGATCTTCAGCGAAGACTGAAAGTTCGTGTAGACAAAAATCAGCGGGATTATATTCTTCGGGAACAGATGAAACTGATCCGGGAAGAACTGGGAGAAGAAAGCACTTCTGATACAGCAGATGAGTACATGAAGCAGCTGGAAGAGCTTCCGGCATCACAGGAAGTAAAGGACAAGATCGTCAAAGAGATCAAGCGTTTCCGCAGCATGAATTCTGCTGTGGCAGAGAGCAGTGTACTGAGTACTTACATTGAGACCATGCTCAGCCTTCCCTGGGACAGACGTTCTGAAGATTCTGAGGATCTGAAAGAAGCATGGAAGATCCTGGAGGAAGGGCATTATGGCATGAAAGAAGTCAAAGAACGGATCATGGAATTCCTTTCTGTCCGTAAGCTGACTTCCGGAGGCAAAAGTCCGATTCTCTGTCTGGTAGGACCTCCGGGAACAGGTAAGACTTCTATTGCCAGATCTGTGGCAGAAGCGCTTCACAAGAAATATGTAAGAATCTGTCTTGGAGGAATCAGGGATGAAGCCGAGATCAGAGGTCACCGTAAGACTTATGTAGGAGCTATGCCGGGACGTATCACTGTAGCTCTCCAACAGGCGGGTGTAAGTAATCCGCTGATCCTTCTGGATGAGATCGATAAGACCAGCAGCGATTATAAGGGAGATACTTCCTCAGCACTTCTGGAAGTACTGGACCCTGAGCAGAACAGTCATTTTAATGACCATTATATCGAAGTACCACAGGATCTTTCTGAGGTTCTGTTTATTGCAACAGCCAATGACATGCAGGAAATCCCCAGGCCTCTTCTTGACCGTATGGAAGTCATTGAGATTTCCGGGTATACTGAGAATGAGAAAGAGCACATTGCCAAAGAACATCTGATTCCGAAGCAGATGGAGGTCAATGGTATACCCAGGGGTACTCTTACCATTCAGGCAGGTGCACTTCGCAAGATCATCAATCTCTATACCAAAGAAGCTGGTGTCCGGGGACTGGAGCGTAAGCTCGGTCAGATCTGCCGCAAAGCAGCCAGAGAGATCATGGAAGAAGATAAGCAAAAAGTCTCCGTTACAGGTAAGAATCTGGAGAACTATCTTGGAAAAGCCAGATATAATTACCTTATGGCAAACAAAAAAGACGAAGTAGGAATTGCCAGAGGTCTTGCATGGACACAGGTAGGAGGAGATACTCTTCAGATTGAAGTCAATGTAATGCCAGGCAAAGGCGAGCTTGTTCTTACAGGTCAGCTGGGAGATGTTATGAAAGAATCTGCACAGGCAGGTATTTCCTATATTCGTTCTGTAGCAGACAGATACGACGTTGCACCTGAGTTTTTCCAGGAACATGATATTCATGTACATATCCCGGAAGGAGCTGTTCCAAAAGACGGACCTTCTGCTGGGATCACCATGGCAACCGCCATGCTGTCTGCCATCATCGGCAGGGAAGTACGTGCAGATGTGGCAATGACCGGTGAGATCACCCTGAGAGGACGGGTGCTTCCTATCGGTGGTTTAAAAGAAAAACTTCTTGCAGCCAAATATGCGAAGATCAGACAGGTTTTGGTGCCAAAAGAAAACAAACCGGACATTCAGGAGATGGATCAGGAGATCCTGGACGGTCTCAAGATTTCTTTTGTTGACAACATGAATGAAGTGCTCCATGAAGCACTTGCACGCTGAATAAAGGAAAGAAATACATGATTATAAAAAGTGCAGTTTTAGATATCGTATGTGGTGTTACCAGCAAACTTCCGGATACAGGTATGCCGGAAGTTGCTTTTGCAGGTAAATCAAACGTAGGCAAGTCTTCTCTGATCAATGGACTGATGAACCGCAAATCACTGGCACGTACCAGTGCACAGCCAGGTAAAACACAGACCATCAATTTCTACAAAATCAGTGAAGCCATGTATCTGGTGGATCTGCCAGGCTACGGCTATGCAAAGGTTACACAGTCAGAAAAAGAAAAATGGGGTAAGATGATCGAACGATATCTTCATACATCCAGGAATCTGAAGGCAGTTTTCCTGCTGGTGGATATCCGTCATGATCCTTCTGCAAATGACAGACAGATGTACGAATGGATCCTTCATAATGGATATGAACCGATCATTATTGCTACCAAGCTGGACAAACTAAAACGAAGCCAGGTACAGAAAAACTTAAAGGCCATAAGAGAAGGACTTCAGCTGAAAAAGGGAACCACTGTGATCCCTTACTCCGCAACAACAAAACAGGGCAGGGACGAGATCTGGGAACTGATTGATTCACTTACCGGACTGGTACCCCAGGAAGAAGCCTGAAAGGACAGAAAATGGGAATCATCAAGGCAGTTAAACTTGGATTTGATTATTTAAGGTATGATGAGGACGGAAATGTACAGGATACCCAGAGAGCTGTGGATAACGTAGATTTGGATATCCAGGCAGGTGAATTTGTGGTAGTGCTGGGGCATAATGGCTCCGGTAAGTCCACATTTGCCAAGCATATCAATGCATTACTGCTCCCCACAGAAGGAACGATCTGGATTGACGGTATGGATACCGCCAAAGAACCGGAATTATGGAAAATACGCCAGAAAGCCGGAATGGTATTTCAGAATCCGGATAATCAGATCATTGGCACAGTAGTAGAGGAAGATGTAGGGTTTGGCCCGGAAAATATGGGAATCCCTACGGATGATATATGGAAAAGAGTCGATGAGAGCCTCCTGAAAACAGGAATGAGTGCCTACAGACACCATTCACCAAACAAACTTTCCGGAGGACAGAAGCAGAGAGTGGCAATCGCAGGTGTGATGGCTATGCGCCCCCAGTGTATTGTTCTGGATGAGCCTACAGCTATGCTGGATCCTAACGGACGAAAAGAAGTCCTGGAGGCAGTACACCAGCTGAACAGACAGGAAAATGTCACAGTGGTCCTGATCACCCATTATATGGAAGAAGTGATCGATGCAGACCGGGTAGTTGTCATGGACGATGGCCATGTAGTTATGGAAGGTACACCAAGAGAGATTTTTTCGCAGGTAGAAACACTGAAAAAATATCGTCTGGATGTACCGCAGGTCACGCTGCTGGCTCATGAGCTGAAAATGTCCGGAGTTGCTATCCCGGATGGAATCCTTACTACGGAAGAGTTGGTAAATGCCTTATGTCAATAGAATTAAAAAACGTAACTTATACTTACAGTCCGGGAACTTCTTATGAGATCCATGCTCTTAAGAATATCAGTCTGGATATCCCGGACGGACAGTTTATTGGTGTGATCGGACACACCGGAAGTGGCAAGTCCACACTGATCCAGCATTTTAATGCACTGATCCAGCCTACTTCAGGAACTATTTTGTATAATGGTGAAGATATATGGGCAGAAAATTACGACAGAAGAGCCCTCAGAAGTCAGGTAGGACTGGTATTCCAGTATCCGGAACACCAGCTTTTTGAAAGTGATGTACTTTCTGATGTATGTTTTGGTCCCATGAACCAGGGAATGAGCCGTCAGGAAGCAGAAGTGGAAGCCCGCAAAGCTCTGGAACAGGTTGGATTTAAAGAAAAAAACTTTATCAAGTCTCCTTTTGAACTTTCCGGAGGACAGAAGAAGCGTGTGGCTATTGCCGGCGTTCTGGCAATGAACCCCAGAATCCTGATCCTGGATGAGCCTACTGCGGGGCTGGATCCCAAAGGAAGAGACGAGATTCTTGATCAGATCGCAGAGCTTCACAAGGTCAGAGGCATCACCATCATTCTGGTATCCCACAGTATGGAAGATGTTGCCAAATACGTGGAGCGTCTGATCGTAGTGAATCATGGAGAGATCCCCTTTGACGGGAATCCGAGAGAGGTTTTTTCACATTATAAGGAGCTTGAGGCAATGGGGCTCGCAGCACCCCAGATCACCTATATCATGCACTCGCTGAAAGCCAAAGGGCTGAATGTAGATCCAGGTGACATCACGGTGGAAGAAGCCAGAGAAGATATTCTGAAAGCTCTGAAAGAAAAGAATTCTCCTTTACTGAAAGGAGGTTCCAGGGGATGATTAGAGATATTACCATCGGACAGTATTATCCGGTCAGATCTGTGATCCATAAGCTGGATCCCAGAACCAAACTTGCAGGAACACTGCTCTTTATCATTACCGTATTCCTGTTCCGTTCTGTACTGGGATATGCAGTGGCAACACTGTTTCTGGCAGGTATTATTATTGCGTCCAAAGTCCCGGTAAAATTTATTTTCAAAGGGCTGAAAGCGATCTTTATGATTCTGATGATTACCATGGTATTTAATATTCTTCTTACACCAGGAGAAGTACTGTGGAAATTTGGAATCTTCCAAGTTACCAGAGAGGGCATTGCCCTTGCAGTAAAGATGGCAGTAAGACTTGTCTATCTGGTAATCGGTTCCTCGCTGATGACACTGACCACTACGCCCAATCAGCTGACAGACGGACTGGAAAAAAGTCTCCGTCCTTTGAATAAGATCCACGTACCGGTTCATGAGATTGCTATGATGATGTCCATAGCACTTCGTTTCATTCCGATTCTACTGGAAGAAACAGATAAGATCATGAAAGCACAGATTGCCAGAGGAGCTGATTTTGAAAGCGGTAACCTCATCCGGAAAGTAAAAAATATGGTGCCGCTTCTTGTACCTCTTTTTATTTCTGCTTTCCGTCGTGCCAACGATCTTGCCATGGCAATGGAAGCCAGATGTTATCATGGCGGAGACCACAGAACACAGATGAAACCACTGCGTTACAAAAAAAGAGACTATATTGCTTATATACTGCTGTTTGTTTATCTGGCAGTTGCAATAGGATTTCGTGTTACAAACCTGTAAAATATGTTATAGTGAAGGTCGTGAACACTATAATCATGGCTCTTGCCGGAATACGGTAAGAGCTTTTTTGAAGAAGGGAACTGCAGATTATGAAACGTGTAGGACTTGTTGTTGCCTATGATGGCACCAATTACAGTGGCTGGCAGGTACAGCCAAATGGTGTGACCATTCAGGGAGTGCTGAATGACACACTGACAAATCTTCTGGGAGAAAAGATTGAGATTATAGGAGCCAGTCGTACAGATGCAGGAGTTCATGCACTGGGAAATGTAGCTGTTTTTGATACAGAAACAAGGATTCCCGGAGAAAAAATCTCCTATGCGCTGAATCAGAGACTTCCGGAAGATATTCGGATCCAGCTGTCTGAAGAAGTAGAGCCGGATTTTCATCCCAGATATTGTGACAGCGAAAAAACATATGAGTACCGGATACTGAACCGCAAATTTCCGGTGCCTACAGAAAGACTGTATTCTTATTTTTATCATTACAAACTGGATATTGACAAAATGCGGGAAGCTACTTCCTATCTGATCGGCCGTCACGATTTTGCCAGTTTCTGTGGTACAGGGGCACAGGTAAAGACCACAGTCCGTACCCTTACCGGAATCGATATCTGGCGGGATGGAGATATTGTGACCATTCGGGTAAAAGGAGAAGGATTCCTTTACAATATGGTCCGTATCATTGCAGGAACGCTGATACAGGTAGGCAACGGTCAGTATCCACCGGAAAAAGTAAAGATCATTCTGGAAGCCTGTGACCGTTCTGTGGCAGGACCGACTGCACCGGCACAGGGACTTACCCTTATGGGAATTGAGTTTTTTGATTAAGACAGATATATGTAACTATTCAGTAGCTAGCATCCCGCAAGGTGTTTTGACATGTTTTTAGAAATATTAACAGGATGGACAGAAAAATGCAGATCACAACACAGGAAGAAAACAGACTTTTGCATCTGATGCTGGAAATGGGAGAAAAACTTCTGGAATCCGGTGCAGAGATCAAGCGTGTGGAAGATACGCTGGAACGCATTGGATTTGCCTATGGAGCAGCCAGGATGAATGTTTTTGTCATCACTTCCAGCATTATTATAACAATGGAAACAACAGACGGACGCCTTCTGACCCATACCAGGCGGATCAATTTTGCTAACAGTACGGATTTTACAGCACTGGAACAGTTGAATGAGCTCAGCCGGCAGTGCTGTAAAAATCCGATGCCTCTGGATGAATTAAAAAGGAGAATGAATGGGCAGAAAGATCCGAACAGGAGAAGGAATCTTTATCTGGGAAGTATTCTGGCAGCAGGCAGTTTCGCAGTTTTCTTTGGTGGAACCTGGGCAGATGCCCTTGTTTCAGCAGTGGTTGGCGTATTGATCTGCTTTCTTCAGGAAAAAATCACAGGACTTTTTGCAAATAATATCATGTTTGATCTGGCATGTGCCTTTCTTACAGGTGTAGTAATCTGCATTACCGTAAGAATTGTCCCCTGCCTGAATCTGGATAAGATCATGATTGGTGATATTATGCTTCTGATCCCCGGGATTGCCATGACCAATGCTATCCGGGATATGTTGATGGGAGATACCATATCAGGTCTGATGCGCCTGATCGAGAGTATCCTGTGGGCTGGTTCACTGGCAGTTGGATTTATGGCTTCGATATGGATGGTGGGAATATGAAAGATGTGATTTTGCAGCTTATTATGGCTTTTGTAGGTTCTCTGGGATTTGCCATGTTGTTTCATCTGCGGAGATCTCTTTGGGTTACAGCATCTTTAGGAGGACTTTTTTGCTGGGGATGTTACCTTCTGGCTATGGAGATTACCGGACAGATTTTTATTTCGGGATTTGTTGCATCTGCCTTTGCAGCAGTATATTCGGAAGTCCTTGCCTTTCTGAAAAAGGCACCAACAACCCTCTTTGTAATACCGGCTGTAGTGCCTCTGATTCCTGGAAGTACTCTTTATTATACAATGAATGCAGTGGTAAATGCCAATCCTGACGGATTTTCTCATTATGGAAGTCTGACTGTGCAGTATGCACTGTCCATAGCAGCGGGGATCAGTGTGGTATGGACACTCTGGTCTATTTTCCGAAAGTACCGTCTGTTAAAAACAACAGAAGAAAACAGAATATAGATTAAATACATTTGTATGCAATGATTGTTACAGTACCTTTACCGGGGTAACGTTTCATTGCATATCTTTTTGGAAAAGCTTCAATAAGATCCGGAAGCTTTACATATCCGTAGGTACGGGCATCAAAGTCCGGTTTGGCACGTTTTATATACTGACCTGCGGAGCTTACATTTACGTAGCGGTCGTCATCCTGATACTTGTCCCAGGCAATACGGAGAAGTTTGTGGATTTCTTTCAGATCTTCTCCTTTGTGACGGTCATCTGCACCATCAGAATCCCTGCGGTTTCCGGAAGCACTGCGGTTGCCTGGTCTGGCTGGATGGCTGTCTGTGTCTTTGTTGAGGTTTTCCAGATAAACGAATTCATCACAGGCATTACGGAAGGCCTCGGGAGTTTTTTTCTCGCCAACTCCCATAACATAAACACCGGATTCGTGAAGTTTGATGGCAAGAGGGGTGTAATCACTGTCGCTTGCAACGATCACGAAAGCGTCATAGATATCGCTGTGAAGAAGATCCAGGGTATCAATGACCAGAGCCATGTCTGTGGTATTTTTGCCGGAAACATAGTCAAATTGCTGCTGGGCTTTGATGGCAAGACGTTTCAGTTCGTTTTCCCAGTTCTTCAGTGAGTCTTTTCGCCAGTTTCCATAAGCTCTTTTAACAACGATGCGACCATAGGTGGAAATTTCCTGGATCACCGCTTCCAGCTTGGACAGCTGGGTATTGTCAGCGTCAATAAGCATAGCGATTTTTTTCAGATTTTTCATATATGATAATCTCCTTGTAGAGTGTTAATTTATGCATACTGTTATGAATATAACATTTTTTTGAAAAAAATTCTATACAGAATAAAATTTATTCTGGAAATCTTGCGTGGAATGTGTTATTATCGGGAGAATGCGTGTAAACATGGTACCAGAATTCAAAGGTCTGAGTCTGCATGAGCCTGCTCATTAGTAGATCGTTCCAGGTATCGATTCTATTAATATCAGGAGGAATGTATATGATATCTTTGTTAGCGTCATTGTTGGTAAAAGACAGGCATAATTACCTGTCACCAAAAGTCCGGCAGGCATATGGTGTTCTTTGTGGAGCTGTGGGAATCGGGCTTAATATCTGTCTGTTTCTTGGAAAATGGCTGGCAGGGACCATCAGTGGTTCTATTGCCATTACAGCCGATGCCTTTAACAACCTGTCTGATGCAGGTTCCTCCATTATTACCATGATCGGTTTCAGGCTTTCCGGACAGGAACCTGACCCGGAACATCCTTTTGGCCATGGAAGAATGGAATATATTTCGGGTATGCTGGTTTCTGTAGCCATTCTGGTTATGGGATTTGAGCTGATCTGTTCCTCCATAGGAAAACTCCGGAATCCGGAACCGATAGACAGCAGTCCACTTGTATTCTGGATTCTGATTGCATCAATCCTGGTAAAGCTGTATATGTTTTATTATAACAGGACACTCAGTAAAAAATTGGACAGTGCTGCCATGAGAGCCACTTCCATGGACAGTTTAAGTGATACAGTAGCTACCACACTGGTACTGGTCGCAACGGTGATCAGCAGATACACAGGGCTTCTACTGGATGGCTGGTTTGGTATTCTGGTAGGTTTTTTTATTGTTTATACAGGTGGTTCTACGCTGAAAGAGACCATAGACCTGCTGTTGGGACAGCCACCAAAGGAAGAGTTTATTGATGAGATCAGAAAAATTGTTCTTGCACATTCGCTGGTGTATGGAGTACATGATCTAATTGTTCATGATTATGGACCTGGAAGAGTAATGATCTCGCTTCATGCAGAAGTTTCTGTAGATGGAGATATGCAGGAGATCCATGAACAGATCGACCATATAGAGCATGAACTTCAGGAGAAACTTCACTGTTCAGCAACGATCCATATGGATCCTATTGTCACTGATGACAGGGAAGTCCTTGCCATGAAGGAAAAGGTAGAAGAGATGCTGCATTTTCTGGATGAATCATTCAGTATGCATGATTTCCGTATGGTAAAAGGACCTACCAGGACGAATCTGATTTTTGATGTGGAGGTACCACGCAAGGCTTCTATGACAGATAATGAGATCGTCAACTGGCTGAAAGAAAGGGTTCATGAGTTGCCGGGAAGTAAGTATTTTGCGGTAATTCAAATTGACCATGAATACTATTAAAGAGAGAAGTAACTATTCAGCAGGTAGCATACCACAAGGTGTTTTGGCATGTCTTTTGCCAAAATTCCGATGCCATGTAAGACTTCTACAGATGAATAATGCAATATTATAATATAAAATGGTATAAATGTCTGAGTATTTAATATAATGTATACAATTTTTAAATATTAACAAAAAAGCAAAAGAAAAAAATATAAATTTGGTTAATCTGTTCTCTGCCACAGTGTTATACTCCTAATCGTAAAAAGAAAACGTACTTAACAAAACCTCCTTTCACAAAACAAAGTTGAAGGCTGCTAAGCATCAGAATTTTGGAGGAAAAGTCAAATGAATACTTTAAAAGCTGAAAAAAGAAGCATGGACGTTAAGGCAAAAAGATTAAGAAGAGAGGGTTATGTAACAGGTAATGTTTTTGGTCGCGAAATTGAAGGCTCCATTCCAGTGAAAATGCTGAAAACAGACGTTGACAAACTGTTAAAGGCAGATCACAAAGGAAGTCAGATCATGCTAGATGTAGAAGGTCAGACTTACGATGTACTGATCAAAGAAGTAGATTTTAATCCAATGGCAGGCAGAGTTGACGAAATTGATTTCCAGGCACTGGTAAGCAATGAAAAAGTTCATTCTGTTGCAGAAGTTGTAATTGTGAACCATGACAAAGTTGCGGACGGCGTTCTTCAGGAGAACCTGGAAGAAGTTTCCTACAAAGCATATCCGTCAGCACTGGTAGATAAAGTAGAAGTAGATGTTGCAGGACTGAAAGTCGGCGATACCATTCGTGTGAAAGACCTTGTAATCTACAAAGATGCAGACATTGATGTAAAGACAGATCCGGAAGCAGTTGTTGTAACTGTAGTAGCTGTTCATAACGGAGCAGTTCCGGAAACAGCAACACCTGAAGCAGAGGAAGAAGAAGCTAAATAATCAATAACAAATGCTTCAGAGATAGTCACTCACACTTGATCACATAAGATATAATGAAAAGATCCCTCCTGTAGAACTGATTCACAGGAGGGATTTTTGATAGTGCACCTGACGGCGCACGTTTAAGAACCCCGGGTATCTCATCGCCCGGGGTTTTATTGTATTGCTACGAAAAAAGTCTATTTTATTGACTTCTTTGGTAGTTACAGGAGATAGGGTCATACGAACCGGAAAGGCAGATACCTCTGTGAGCAATAGTAGCTGTTTCTTCATAAAAAACACCAACCTAATTACAGAAAAAGAAAAAACAAATTGAATTACGCAATAATACGTGGCAAAATAAAAAGAAAAAGGATATATTTATTTCTAAACCAGGAATAAACAGATAAATCGGGAGGACATGCCATGGGAATTACAGAAATGTTGGATGAATTAAAGAGCAAAGCCCGTCGTGATCCGGCACTTCGGGAGGAACTCCTGGAAACACGGAAAGATTCACAGCCTTTAAGTGCTTTTTGCAGGAAATGCAGGGAACTGGGGTATGAAATTTATGATATGGATCTGATCACAGCCGGGGAAGAATTCTATGCTACCATGCGGAGGAGTACCAACGGTGGTGGCGAGAATTCACCTATGCTGGAGGGAGAAGATGATTTTTACGAACTCTTTTTTGCCGGACTGGAATAAGAGAACCATAGAAAAAATATCAATAAATACAGACCGTAAAAGCAGGAAACAGTATAGAGGAGATTTTTATGAATATATGTGTATATGGAGCATCCAGTTCGAAACTGGAGCAGATTTATTATGAAAGAACAGAAGCCCTTGGAAGAATGATGGCAAAGAGAGGACATGGACTGGTATTTGGCGGCGGTGCCACAGGAATGATGGGTGCAGCAGCCAGAGGTGTTGATGCCGAAAATGGCTATATCCTTGGAATTGCTCCCAGATTTTTTGACAAGCCGGGAGTTCTTTATGAGCACTGCAGTGAATTTATTTTTACAGAAACCATGCGGGAACGGAAACAACTTCTGGAAGAGCGTTCAGATGCAACAATTGTTACACCGGGTGGTATCGGAACTTATGAGGAATTTTTTGAGATTCTTACCCTGAAGAGTCTCCACAGACTGGACCGTCCTATTGTCCTCTATAATATCAACGGTTATTATGATGGAATGAAAGCACTGCTTCAGCACACCGCAGATGAGAACTTTATGGATTCCTCCAATCTGAAACTCTGTGAATTTATGGATGTTCCGGAACAGATACTTGAATACATAGAAAAATATGAAATCGTTTAATTCTAAGAAAAGGTGATAATATATGATATGGGAAGATATGAAAGAAAGTCTGATTTTTCGTGATCTGCAGGTTTCTGACAATAAAGAAGCACTTGAAATTCTGGGAAATGCCATGCTTCAGGAAGGATATGTGATGGAAGATTTTCCAGTTGCTGTATGGCAAAGAGAACAGAATTTTCCCACAGGGCTTAATGTTGACGGAATCGGTGTTGCAATTCCCCATACAGAAGCGCACCACGTAAAAAAAGAGGGTATTGCACTGGCAATCCTTAAAGAAACGGTTGAATTTGGTTCGATGGGAGATGAAAACTGTCGGATTCCTGTTAAGATTATTATCATGTTTACGGTAGCAGGAAAAGAAAAGCATATTGACCGTCTGATGCAGATTGTACGGCTTCTTCAGGATAGAAAATTTTTGACAGGTATTCTTGCGGCAGAAGACAAGAAAAAGATCATTGAGACTGTGCGCCAGAGAGAAAAAATATATTTGAATGACTAAAATGCAAACGAGGAGAAAGATTATGCAGAAAATTGTTTTCAGTGATGTGGACGGAACTCTTCTGAATTCCCGACATGAGCTTACACCTTTGACAGAGCAGGCCATCAGAACCCTGAAAGAAAGGAAGATTCCATTTGTGATCGTATCTGCCAGAAGTCCTTCCGGAATTAATTCTATTCTGACAGAATATGATTTCCGGTGTCCTATTGTATCCTACAGCGGAGCTGTGATCATGGATACCGATGGTCAGGTCCTTTATCACAAAGGGATGCCGAAAGCAGAAGCAGAAAAGGTGATCAGCTACATAGAAGACAGGCATCTGCCTGTTACCTGGAATGTTTTTTCCTATGATCAGTGGATCACTCCGGACAGAAGCCATCCGGCAGTCAGGCTGGAAGAAAGTATCGTAAAAACGGAAGCGGAGGAAGGAACTATGGAATCCATTACAGGGGACGAAGTTCACAAGATTTTCTGCATGTGCGAACCTGGAACTATCTGGTCTGTGGAAGAACAGCTGAAAAAAGCTTTTCCTCAGTATTCCATAGCCAAGTCTTCCGACGCACTTCTTGAGATCATGGAGGCTGGTGTGGTGAAGGCAGAGGCAGTAAAGATCCTCTGCGATCTCTGGAAAGTGAAAGTAGAGGATACAGTAGCTTTCGGGGATAATTATAATGATGTGGAAATGCTGGAAGCAGCCGGAAGAGGTTTTCTGATGGCCAATGCACCGGAAGAACTGCTGAAACGAATCCCGGAACATACCCTCAGTAATGACGAGGATGGAATTTATCATGCTCTTAAAAAAATAAAATACATCTAAACTGTCCTCTTATTTTTTTTGTTAATTGCCTCTTTATTCATGTACAGTTCTGTTGTAAATTATATCCAATCCAAAACATATGAAAAAGAGAGGTTTTGTATTTTAAAAAATCATACCTCTCGGGAAAGGAACTAATATTATGGCAAACACAAGTACAGCAACAACTGAGAGAGAGTTTAATTCTTCTGTTCAGTTTCTTACAGTAACTGCTATTTTTGTAGCACTGACTTACATCTTTACTGCATTTATCAATGTACGTCTTCCTATTGCAGCAAACGGTGGACTGATTCATCTGGGTAATGTTCCGCTGTTCATCGGTGCCATCCTCTTTGGCAAAAAAACAGGAGCTATTGCAGGTGGCGTTGGAATGGGTCTTTTTGATCTGCTTTCCGGATGGACTTTATGGGCACCATTTACATTTGTAATTGTTGGTCTTATGGGATTTGTAGTAGGTAAACTTACAGAAGATGAAAAACATCAGAACTTCAAATGGTACGTGATCGCCATTGCAGCAGCATGTGTCATCAAAGTGGTTGGTTATTATATTGCAGAAATCGTAATCTACGGAAACTTTTTTTCACCGGTCGCTTCCATTCCGGGAAACCTGGTACAGATCGGTGTAGCTGCTGTGATCGTTCTTATTGTGATCGCCCCATTAAATGTAGCAGCAAAGAAAACAGGATTAAAAAGATAAAACAAAAAGGATCTGATTTTTATGTATAAGATTATGACACCGGGACCTACGCAGGTTGCCGAAAACGTCCGTCTGGCACGCAGTATGGAATGTACCAATCCGGATTTGGATGTGGATTTTGTAGAATTTTATAAAGAAACCTGTGAAGAGATCAGTCGTCTTCTTCACACAAAAAACGAAACACTGATTCTGGGAGGAGAGGGAATCCTTGGCCTGGAAGCCGCCTGTGCTTCTATGACAGAACCGGGAGATAAGATTCTGGTTCTGGATAATGGTATCTATGGCAGAGGATTTGCGGATTTTGTTTCCATGTATGGGGGCAAACCGGAGCTTTATTCCAGAAATTACCGGGAAACACTGGATGTTTCAGAACTGGAAGAGTATCTGAAGGAACATCATGATTACAAATATGCTACTGTTGTACATGGTGATACTCCAAGCGGTATGCTGAATGACGTGTCTGCCATCTGTCCGCTTCTTAAGAAATATGGGATCATGACCGTTGTAGACTCTGTATCTGCTTCTTTTGGAGAACCCTTAAGCATTGATGACTGCCAGATCGACATTATGTGTGGAGGCTCCCAGAAAGTGGTCTCCGCACCGCCTGGACTGACTTTTGTTGTGATCAGCGATGATGCAAAAAAAGCCATGAAAGAACGTAAGACACCCATCGCTTCTTTCTATGCCAACCTGACCACTTTTGCTCATTACTATGAAGAAAAATGGTTTCCATACACTATGCCCATCAGTGATATTTACGGACTTCGTGCAGCTATGGACAACATTGCAGCAGACCCTGATATCCTTACCAGACATCAGCAGATCGCAGAGGCATCCAGAAAAGCAGTTACCAGTGCAGGTCTGAATTTATATCTGAAAAGCGGATTTTCCAGCACAGTTACTGTTTTTGAAGTACCGGAAGGTACCACCGCAGATGCGATTCTGGAAACTGTCAAAAAAGATTACAACATCATGCTGGCAGGATCTTTTGATGTTCTGGCAGGCAAAGTGATCCGTATCGGTCATATGGGAAACAATGCAGAATTCTATAAGATACGTGAAGTTTTTGCAGCCCTTGACGGAACCATGAAGAAACTGGGGATTCCGCTGAAAGCCAGCATGGAAGAAGTCTTCTGTGCAGAGATGAACAGATGATTCCTTCAAATGATTTTCATTACAGAAACATTATTGCAGAAACATATCAAATAATACAAAAGAAAAGAGAAATTTATCATGAATAACAATAGTCTGAAACGTCTGGTTCTTGCCGCTTTATTTGCAGCACTTGCCTGTGTAGCAACCATGTCTATCCGTATTCCTACTCCGGGGACCAACGGTTACATCCATCCTGGTGATGCCATCGTAATTCTTTCCGGTGTGATCCTTGGACCTGTATGGGGATTTCTTGCCGGTGGAATCGGTTCTGCACTGTCTGACCTGATCGGAGGATATTTTATGTATGTTCCGGCTACTTTTGTAATCAAAGGACTGATTGCTCTTGTGGCAGGTCTTATTTATGAAAAAATCGGCAAAACACAGAAAAGCCGTTACATTGCAGTGATCCTTGGAGGGATTGCTGATATCATTCTGGTAGCAGGTGGCTATTTCCTCTGCGAATCCACATTTTTAGGTTATGGACCTGGAGCAATCGCCAGTGTTCCGGCTAACATCATCCAGGGAATCGGCGGACTTATTATTTCCTGCATTCTTTACCCGATTATTATTTCTATTCCCAATATTCGTCCGGTAAGTCCTGCCACTAAATAAGCTCTCATACTTTTATTTCCTTAAAAAAGCAGATGCCAGTAATAAAGCATCTGCTTTTTTTCTGTGATGTGTTTTGTGGAGCACACTAATGGATGAAAGAGCTAATAGTATATCAGATATTTTTGCAAACTGGAAAAACAGATAATACTGGTTGTGATAAAGATGTCTCCATGGTATCATAAACAGTAAAGAAACAGAAGAAAAAGGAATCACGGAAGTATACAGACATGGAGATTCCGAAAGACTATTTTAAGATCAGGAGATTACTATGGAACAGGAAAATCAGACCCCACACAAACGACGTGTAAGATACAAAGGCAAATATCCCCGTAGATTCGAGGAGAAATATAAAGAACTGAATCCGGAAAAATATAAAGATACCATTGAACATGTGATCAGTAAGGGCAATACTCCAGCTGGAATGCACATTTCTATTATGGTAAAAGAAATCCTGGATTTTCTGAAGATCCAGCCGGGAGAGACCGGTTTTGATGCCACTCTTGGCTATGGGGGACATACGAAGGCAATGATGGAATGCCTTCGTGGAAAAGGACATATGTATGCCACTGATGTAGATCCGGAAGAATCTGCAAAAACCCGGAAACGTCTGGCAGATCTGGGATTTGGTGAAGATATCCTTACGATAAAATTACAGAACTTCTGTACCATTGATGAGATTGCCAGGGAAGCTGGAGGATTTGATTTTATCCTTGCAGATCTGGGTGTGTCCTCTATGCAGATCGACAATCCCAAACGAGGATTTTCTTTCCGGGCAGACGGCCCTCTGGATCTCCGCCTGAATCAGGAAAAAGGTATCAGTGCAGCAGAAAGACTGGACAAAATTTCCAGAGATGAACTTGCAGGAATGCTTTATGAGAATTCCGATGAGCCATACTGCCAGGAGATTGCCAAAGCCATCACCGATGAGATACGAAGAGGAAACCGGGTGGATACTACCACAAAATTACGGGAGATCATCGAAAAAACGCTGGATTTTCTGCCGGAAAAAGAAAAGAAAGATACCGTACGCAAGACCTGTCAGAGAGTTTTTCAGGCACTTCGTATCGATGTAAATCAGGAGTTTGAAGTTCTCTATGAATTTATGGAAAAATTACCGGATGCCCTGAAACCAGGCGGACGTGTGGCAATTCTTACCTTCCATTCCGGGGAGGACAAACTGGTCAAAAAAGCCCTGAAAGCCGGATACAAAGCAGGTATTTATTCTGATTACTCCAAAGATGTGATTCGTCCTTCCGCGCAGGAATGTGCGCAGAACGGCAGAGCCCGATCCACCAAGATGCGCTGGGCTGTGAAGGCTGAGGAATGAGTTGTCAGGAATGAACAGTAACAAATTTGGAAATCCCTCGTCTGATGGCGGGGGATTTTTGGGTATAAAAAGCTTAAAGTGGTGTTACCAAATTTTGTTGTACAATCGGTTTGGTAAAGTTTATAATAAAAACCAGGCAGGTATTGTTTATACTGAGAGATTTGGAAAAAGGAGATATAGATTATGAATATAATTTCTTTCAACGATATTATCGAAATCAATGGAATACTGAAAGATATGGGGCTGAATTTTCGGATTCATCTACGGGATGCCTGCGGTGGTCAGTCTCTGTGGATCGAACCAATGGGAAACTGTGCATGCGAAGGGCATTATGAAGAACTTTATCAGAAACTGGAGAATTTTTTTGATAAAAAAGGGTTTATACTGAAATACTGGGACAACAAAATGCAGTTTACATTGGAGAAAAAAGCATGAAACAGTATGAAATAGAAATAAAACTTCCTGTGAAAAATTCCCAGGAGGTGCTGGATATATTGAAAGATATTGGATTTATGGTAAAGAAAGAAATCCAGGAAGAAGATACTTATTTTAACAGTGAATATCGCAATATAAAGGAACGTGATGAAGCACTGCGGATTCGAAAAAACAGAGACTGTGACATCGGGGAGCAGAAAGTTCAGATCAACTTCAAGGGTCCGAAAATTGATGCAGTGTCTATGTCCAGAATGGAACTGGAAACGGAAGTGCAGGATGGAGAGACTATGGAGAAAATTCTGACCTATCTGGGCTTTTTGCCAGTAGCTTCTGTCTGCAAAGTAAGAAAATATCTGACACACAGAGAAATGACTGCCTGTGTGGATCGGGTAGAAGGTCTGGGAGAGTTCCTGGAACTGGAGGTAGTTGCAGAAACAGAAGAGAAACGGGAAATTTATCTGGAGCAGATGAAAGAAATCCTGAATGCACTTGGCTACAGCATGGAAGATACAGTAAGAACTTCCTATCTGGGATTGCTTATGAAAAAGAAGATGCAGGAAGCATAGTGGCAGAATTGTGAGAAAGCATTGTATGAAACAGTTCACAGGTATCATAGTTAAAATTACGGAGGGGAAAAATGGCAAAGATCAGAGTAATAAAGAAAAATGATGATTATTCTATGGATTATCAGGTGGGAGATATTCTGGAAGTGACAGGAACCTGGTATGGTGGAATCAATGTAAACAGTAAGACAGGGATTCCACTCTGTCTGGACAAAGATGAATATGAAGAAATTCCGGAAAATAAGGATCTTTCCCATGAGAAATATACAGAAGCTGCCAGATACTGGGAAGAGAAAGACGCACAGGCAGTAAAAATGGACAAGGATTCTCTCTGGAAGGCGATAACCCAGTACATTCAGGCAAACAATACCTGTGCACTGGCTACCGGTTCCGGCGACCATGTACGCTGTACACCGGTAGAATATTCCTGGCATCATAATGCATTCTGGATTTTTTCAGAAGGGGGAGAGAAATTCTTAAGCCTGGAAAAAAATAAAAATGTATCCCTTGCCATTTATGATCCTTACGGTGGCTTTGGTAAGCTGAAAAGCATTCAGGTAACAGGAACTGCCGAAGTTGTGGCACCATTTTCAGAAGAATATACAGAGACTGCAACAATCCGCAAAATTCCTCTGGAAGCACTGAAAAAAATGCCCCATCCCATGAATCTTATCAAAGTCACACCGAAGAAGTTCCAGTTTCTAAATGCAGATTTCAAAAAAGAGGGAGCAGATATACGCCAGACCTTTGTGGTGAGGTAATTTGCAGGTGCAGAAAAGAAGTTCCTGGTTTTGCTATGACTTGGGTTTCAAAAAATGTCGTATTTGTACGGCTTTTGACGTTTCGTAAACACCTAATGGAACAAAAACAGGAGAGAGAGTTACCATAGACAGATATTACCTGAGGAAAGGGAAACTGTATATCAGAATCCGTAGAAGAAATGGACAGAAGGGATGGATAAAATGTTTGATATACAGCCACGGAGGACTGGGAAAGAGTCCATTATTTACGAATGCACATTATGTAAACTAGAGGGGGAATTTATAAAATCATGACAAAATACATCAAAAACATAAACTGGAAACTGATTCTGATCATGTGTATCGGCAATATCCTTACAGGGCTGGGAGTGGCAATTTTTAAATTATCCGGTCTGGGAAATGATCCGTTCAGTGGAATGAACATGGCGGTAGCAGCCAGAATCGGTATGGCATATGGGAACTTTCAGGTCCTGTTAAATCTGGTATTTTTGATCATTGAAATTGCATTTGGGAGACACTTCCTGGGTCTTGGAACTATTGTGAATGCAGTGTTTCTGGGATACATATGCACATTTTTCTATAATATATTTACAGAAACTCTTACATTAGAACCAACTTCCATGCTCCAGAGTCTGATCATTCTCTGTGTAGGAGTCATCATCTGCTGCCTGGGTCTGTCCATGTATCAGATGCCGGATCAGGGCGTGGCACCTTATGACAGCCTGTCACTGATCATGGCAGAAAGATGGCCGCGTATCCCGTATTTTTGGTGCAGAATCTCCAACGATGCCCTGTGTGCCCTGGTGTGTTATCTGGCAGGTGGAATTATCGGTATTGGAACACTGGTAACAGCATTCGGTCTGGGACCGGTAATTCATTTTTTTAATAAACATTTTACAGGACCGTTACTGAAAAAAATCTGATGATCACCATAGCATAGGAGAAAGTATAAAAAAGTCAAAATCCCGAATGGATGTAAGAAACACATCTGTCCGGGATTTTTTTCTTGACAAAAGAAAAAATATCTTTATAATTAACAAAGGTAATTAACTTAGATAATTAACAAAGGCAATTATATACAATATCAGAAGGGGTTCAGCAATGACCAACGAAAAGATTAAAAGAATGCTTGATGCCTGTTATCTGGCAAAGCGAATCAGAGAGATGCTTCCTCCACTGCCGGAGGGGGTAATGCCATCTTATATCAAATACCTGGAAGTAGTACAGACTCTGGAAAAAAACAGTTCTCATGTAAGAGTATCGGATATCAGTGATGCCCTGGATCTTCCTCGCCCGGGAGTTACCAGAACTGTAAAAGAAATGGAACAGAAAGGGTATCTTCGTAAGCTTGCTTCATCGGATGACAGACGGGTTACGTATATTTCCATTACGGAAGAAGGCAGAGAGCTATCCCGGAAATACGATGAGAATTATTTTAGTGAACTGTCTGCATACTTAGATGACATTTCAGAAGAAGAAGCAGACTGTATGATTCGGACCATCGGAAAATTTTATGAGATCATGTGTGAAAGGAGAAAACATTATGAATGATAAAGCAGATTTTACCCAGGGAAATATCCTGAAAAAACTTGTGCTTTTTATGATGCCTGTTCTGGGAGCACTGGTTCTTCAGGCGACATATGGAGCAGTTGACCTTCTGGTAGTAGGAAGATTTGGATCTACATCAGGACTTTCCGCAGTTTCCACAGGAAGCCAGGTGCTGAATCTGGTGACTTTTGTAGTGATTCAGTTTGCCATGGGTATCACTGTCCTTATTGCCCGGTATCTGGGTGAAAAAAGACCGGAGCAGATTGGTTCTGTTATTGGTGGCGGTGCAGTAGTATTTGCCATGATATCTCTGGGACTCTTTATAGTTATGGTGTGTTTTGCACATCCCATTTCAGTGATCATGCAGGCACCGGCAGAAGCAGTTGATCTTACTTCCAGTTACATACGGATCTGTGGAAGTGGTATCTTTTTTATTGTAGCATATAATTTGTTATCTGCGGTTTTTCGGGGACTGGGAGACAGCAAATCACCGCTTCTGTTTGTACTGGTAGCATGTATTGTTAATATTATCGGTGATCTGGTGCTGGTAGCAGGTTTTCATATGGATGCTGCAGGCGCAGCTCTTGCTACAGTGGCAGCCCAGGCATTGAGTGTGGTATTTGCTGTGATTCTTCTGCTGAAAAAAAATCTGCCATTTACTATCCATAAAAAAGATTTCCGTCTGAATTCTCAGTGCAGAAGATTCCTGAAGATCGGACTTCCTCTGGCATTACAGGAATTTTTAACACAGGTTTCTTTCCTGGCACTCTGTGCATTTGTCAACCGTCTGGGACTGGAAGCTTCTTCTGGTTACGGTGTGGCATGTAAGATCGTAAACTTTGCCATGCTGGTGCCAAGTGCACTGATGCAGTCCATGGCGTCTTTCGTTTCTCAGAATGTGGGAGCAGGAAAGACAAAACGTGCCAGAAAGTCTATGTTTACAGGCATTGGCGTGGGACTGGCAGTAGGCTGTGTTGTGTTTGGGCTGGTTATGTTCAAAGGGGATGTACTGTCAGGATTTTTCTCCACAGATCCTGCAGTTATCCAGAACGGATTCGCCTATCTGAAAGGTTTTGCACCAGAAACCCTTGTTACCGCAGTACTTTTCAGTATGGTCGGTTATTATAACGGGAATGATAAGACGGTCTGGGTTATGACTCAGGGACTGATACAGACCTTGCTGGTTCGACTCCCCTTTGCATATTTTATGAGTATCCAGCCGCATGCAAGCCTTACCAGAATTGGTCTGGCAGCACCGGTATCCACAGCTGTAGGTATTATCCTGAATGTTGGATTTTATATTTATCTTAGCAGAGCAGAACACAAAAAATATAACAATAAAAATTGATTTCTTATCTCTCCTGATTGTTTTATTTGTTTTCAGAAGAAAGCAGGTCAGATTTGCGTTGAAAAGTAAGAGCGTTTTGTGCTATATTATAATCATAATAGAAACCATGAATGCCGTTATTATTAATGTAAATGCAGGCAACGCTTTCTGCAATCCAGAATGCATAACAGTCATGTGAGATCCACGGTAAAATTGTTTTGAAACCATATGAAGCATTTGTACTTTATAAAAAATAAGAGGTGACACAAAGATGATCAGAAAATACAGATATGGAGCTCCGTTTAATACGGAGGCACTGACCGAAAAAATAGAAACAACTGAGGGCACTTTTCCATATGGAGAGATCAGCCAGAATGGGGGATTTGCTTTTACCTATATCATGGACGAAGATGACATTGTCTATGGCCTGGGCGAATCCAATCGTGGAATCAATAAGAGAGGTTACTGCTATATCAGCAACTGTACAGATGATGCAATTCATACAGAGGGCAAGCGTTCTCTGTATGGAGCTCACAATTTTATTGTCGTGAGCGGCAAAACTACTTTTGGACTGTTTTTTGACTATCCGTCAAAACTGACCTTTGATATTGGATATACCAGAATGGACACACTCCAGGTATCCTGCGATAATGCAGATCTGGATATCTATGTCATCGAAGGAGAAAATGCTTACGACATCGTAAAACAGTTCCGTCGTGTGATCGGCCGCAGCTACATTCCGCCGAAGTTCGCTTTCGGTTTTGGACAGAGCCGCTGGGGTTATACAACAAAAGAAGACTTTCGTGCAGTGGCGAAAGGATATCGCGAGAATCATATCCCGATCGACATGATCTACATGGATATTGATTATATGCAGGACTTTAAAGACTTCACAGTCAATGAAAAAAACTTTCCTGATTTCCCTGAATTTGTAAAGGAAATGAAAGACCAGGAGCTTCGCCTGATCCCGATCATTGATGCCGGCGTCAAGGTGGAAAAAGACTACGAGGTATATGAGGAAGGTGTAAAAAATAACTTCTTCTGTAAAAGAGAAGATGGCAGTGATTTTGTTGCAGCAGTGTGGCCGGGAGACACCCATTTTCCGGATATGCTGAATCCGGAAGCCCGGAAATGGTTTGGAGATAAATACCGTTTTCTGATCGAGCAGGGAATCGAAGGATTCTGGAATGACATGAACGAGCCTGCAATCTTTTATTCTTCAGAAGGCCTTGCAGAAGCAAAAGAATTCGCCGGAGAGTTTGCGAAAGACACCGAAGGCAAGATCCATCCGTGGGCTATGCAGGCAAAGATGAAAGATATTGTTAACAGTCCGGAGGATTACAAAAGATTCTATCACAATGTAAATGGTAAGAAAATCCGCCACGACAAAGTGCATAATCTTTTTGGTTACAATATGACAAGAGCAGCCGGAGAAGCATTCGAGCGAATTGATCCGGAAAAACGTTTCCTGATGTTCTCCAGATCTTCTTATATCGGAATGCACCGCTATGGTGGAATCTGGACAGGAGACAATAAATCCTGGTGGTCACACATTCTTTTAAATCTGAAGATGCTCCCGTCTCTGAATATGTGCGGCTTTATGTACATAGGGGCGGATCTTGGCGGATTTGGTGATGACACGACCAGAGATCTGCTGCTTCGTTTCCTTGCACTCGGTGTGTTTACACCTCTGATGCGCAATCATGCGGCAGAAGGAACAAGAGAACAGGAATGCTACCAGTTCGAAAACATCGAAGATTTCCGCAGTGTCATTAACGCCAGATATCGTCTTGTACCGTATCTCTACAGTGAATATATGAAAGCTGCACTGAATGACGATATGTACTTTAAGCCGCTTGGATTTGTTTATCCAGATGATAAGATGGCGATCCGTGTTGAAGACCAATTGATGCTTGGCAACGAGATCATGATCGCACCGGTTTATGAGCAGAACGCAAGAGGCCGTTACGTTTACCTGCCAGAAGAAATGAAATTCATCAAGTTTATGCCGGATGGAAGCATTTCTGAAGAAGTCCTCGAAAAGGGAGTTCATTATGTGGATGTTGCTCTCAATGAAGTGCCTCTTTTCATTCGAAGCGGTAAATGTATTCCAGTTGCAGAAGTGGCAGAGTGCGTGAAGGACATTGATACAGCGCATATGCAGCTTATCGGATATGAAGGCAGCAGTTACCAGTTATATGAAGACGATGGAATTCATAAAGATTATAACAATAAAGAGAATTATCGGATCTTGATGTAAGAAGATAAGTAAATCCTATTACATAAAAAATAAGGCTGATGGTCGCTTATGCAGGACTGTCAGCCTTATTCTTTGTATTTTGAAGTTTTCTGAGGTGGAAGAGGGATTTTGTGATTGGTGAATCCGAGAATATAATCGGCAGAAACATGATAATAGCGACATAATGCGATCAGATGTCGAATAGGCATTTCATTGGCACCTCGCTCATAGCGCGCATACATGGTCTGAGAAGTCCCGAGATATTCTGCAATCTGAGTCTGAGTACGATCAGCATCTTCACGAAGATCCCGAATTCGTTGTATATAGTTCAAGTAAAGCCTCCTTCAATGAAAGTCAGGTAAACTTTACCATAGTACACTTGTTTATTATTATAATTAGTAAATATGTGTACTAAAAATGAATCGAATTAATTGATAGAAAAGAAATATAACATAAAAGAAGACAAATCTGGAGAAAGTTGAGAACAATATGTGCTTAATAATAAAAGATTAAAACTTTATGTTTGTGTTTGTGAGATTGACAGAATTTATAAAATGTTTCATAAAATGATTAACATGAAAATTTCACAAAAAAATTCACAAACAGTTCACAAAATATTCATAAATAATTAGCACTCACCTATTTACAGTGCTAACAACATGTGTTATAGTACCAGTATAACAAAGAAAACCATAAGGGTACAGAAAGTAGTTTCAGTATCCTTTTCCTACAATATAAGGAGGAGAGCCTATGAACATCAGTAAATTTACTCAAAAATCAGTACAGGCTGT
>OLRJ01000538.1_pt1 | contig 39011 bp, 31 predicted proteins | sample 1672741 | NCBI WGS metagenome assembly OLRJ01 (sample SAMEA3136719, study PRJEB25190) | human gut metagenome | biome: human gut; feature: human-associated habitat; material: faeces | place: Austria | collected 2013 | reverse complement strand
TCGGCGGCCAAGGCCGAGTCGGTGGCCGCCGAGCTCGAGTCGATGAAGCTGAAGGGGGCCGCCAAGGTCGTGCGCGAGGGCTTCGCCGAGACGCTGACGTACTGCGAGATGCCCCGCGAGCATTGGCGGCGCATCCGCACGAACAACGCCATCGAGCGCCTGAACAGGGAAATCAGGCGTAGGACCCGCGTGGTCGGCACGTTCCCCGACGGGAAATCCGCGCTGATGCTGGTGGCCGCCCGCCTGAAATACGTCGCGGACAGCGAGTGGGACTCCTGCCGCTACCTGGACGTGTCGCTTCTCAACGAGCAGTCGTGCCGGCGGCTGGCTAAAAGTGCGCAAAACTGTTGACGGCACCCAGTGTGCGTTCGATACACTTCACCCAGAAAACTATAGATAGCGAAGAAGCTGGTATAATTCCCAAGAATAACTAAGTGAACCGAAAGAATGCATATGACTCAAATTGCGAACATCTATTGCGATGAAAGTCGCTACTCAAATAACCAGGATTCCTACCTTGTTATAGGGGCAGTCAAGTGCCTGCGCGAAGACAAGGCAGACATCGTATCTGATATTGAGCGATTGAAAGCTAGACATGGAATCTCTGGAGAAATTGGGTGGAAAACGGTCTCTAAAAGCAAAGCCGACTTCTATATGGAAATCGTAGACTGGTTCGCAAATTCCAATCGCATTGTTTTTCGATGCGTTATGGCAAATAAGAGGAATCTCTGGAGCCGAGACGATGAAGACGCGTTCTATGTCGTCTACCACCAACTCCTCTCGCACTGGATGGCCTCCGACAACATTTACCATATCTATCTCGACTGGAAAAAAAACTCCCGAAACGGCCGTATCCCAACTTTGAAGCAAAAAGTAATGCGCGATGTCCCTGAGACTGCCACAATCGCCTGCGCAGAAGAAGTCGAGTCGAGAGAATGCGTTCCAGTGCAAATTGCAGATCTATTAATCGGTGCCGTTGGGTACGCCCAGAACGGACATGCCGATCCGACCAAGTTCCCCAATGCTAGTCCCTTCAAATCGGAACTATGTAGTCATATTGCTAAGCTCTTGGGAAGATCGCGGATAAACCAGCCCACTGTGCAATGTGAGCGCAAATTCAACGTTTTCTTATTCGGAGAGTAATTGATGTCGTACACAATCGGATCCGACGGCTATCTCGATTTTTCAAAATGCTCCAACGACAACGAGAAAATCGATCAATGTTGGGAATTCTACAGGAAGAATCTCGCAGACACATGCATTGTTGCAGCGGACGGCAAAACCGTCAGAGGTTTCACCGAAGAAACCTTCACTCATATCATCTCAGGAAGCTCAAACAGGTATGATCCCGCGATGGAGCACGATATAGATTTTGTCGAATGCCGTGCGCGAGCTTTACCTGTGATTGCGAAAGCAATCACAGGAGCAGTGCAGTCGAGGGTTTACCGCGTCCCACACTATAGAGGCGGGAAGACAGTGGTTAGAAGGAACCTTGTCGTTATCGAAATCGGATTCGAATACTTCGTTGTGGTAATGGACGAGCTTGAAGAAAAGTACAGAATTAGAACTGCGTTCCCCAGCAACAAAGGCTATGTGGACAAACAAATCAGAGCGATTGGCGTTAACGTTGGGACTTGGGGCAAATAATCAAAAATGCCCCGGATTCCGGGCTCCGAGGCAGGCCGCGTCATAAACTCTGGGTAAATGACTAATTGAGATAGTACATGTGAACCCATAAGTTTTCAATACCACCCACCGAAAAGGTAAAGGGACGCGAAGGCTTCATTGCATTCGATTCGCAAGTTCATCCAAACAGGAAATCGCGTCGGAGAAGTTGACGTAAGCAAAGCAAGCCGAAACGGTCTTCGCCCTAGAATCTGGAATTGCGACATACCGGATTCTTGGAAAGGACAAGGACCGCAATGGAGAGTCCAGCAGAAAGCATGCGGGAGCAGCCGGCGAGATAACGTAATATTTCTTTCGCAAATTGAAAGCCGAATGCGTCTAGGAATGAAAAAGACATGGTCGTCAGCCATCGGTATGATTTTCAGCGACCAAGCATAAAAACGTACCGAGGAAGGCGTCGCAACCATGTCCGCCAACATAGCATCAGTCGACGAGGAGCCGTTGAAGTCGGACCTTCGCGAGCTCGTGAGGGAAACCGTGCAGGAGACGCTCAACGCCCTGCTACAGGTCAAGCACCACTTTCTCCTTTGGAAGCAAGTCGTAACCACCCGTCACCTGGGCCAGACCGGAAAGGCCCGGGGTCACCATGGTGCGATAATGCCAGCCGTGGATACGCTTCTCGAACTCGGCGCAGAACGCCGGGCGTTCCGGACGCGGTCCGATAAGCGTCATCCCTTTTGTCAAGACGAAAAACAAGATTACCTGCAGAAATGCTCCGGCTGGATAGCTGAACTATCTGTTTCCTGGAGTTTGAACCTCCAGACTTTTGCAACTTATTCCGACCGTCATCGACGATGAACCGGCTTCGAAAAGCCGCCTTCAAATCGGATAGCAAATCGTCCCATTGGGACAGATTCCCAATGGGACGATTCTTCGCATCAACGTCGACGCATACACAAACCCAGCGATGTAGCGAAACGGCAAATCTGAACAAATTGCGAGGCTTTAAAGCATCAACGAGCAACACTGGCTTAGCTCGCAGCTAAGGACGAATGCCTCGACCGCCGCTATAATTCAAATGGATAATGGAATGGCATAGCGCATTGGAGACGTATGGCAAAGAAGAAGCAGAAGAAGCAGCCACAGGTACAAACGCCGGAACTGTTCACCGTCTACTACATGAATCAAGACAAGGTTTTCGAGATGCGCATGCTCCTTGACAACCGGCTTCGAACAGGGCACACGGGAGAGCAAACGGGCTCGACATCGAGCGAAGCCAATATCAACGCCGAAGCCGGCGCAAAAGTCCCGTTCCTTACAGAGCTACAGGGCAACATCGAAGGAAAAATCGGCCACGAGAAGCAGACCAAAATGGTCGATACGCTGGAATACATCCACACAAAAAGCCGTATGCTCTCCGACATCATCGCCCGTTGCAACATCTTTGAAGGGAACTCGGTCAACGAAGGCGACCTCGTTTACATCGACGACGTCAATCTGGAGCTCCTCAACGAAGACGAGGTACGCGCGCTCGTCGCAATCATGACGGGGACGTTCGACGGCTTCACAGTTCCCGAGTCAGGCGGGCTCGATATTGGGCACATGTTCCAATCGATAGTTAAAGCGGGGGCATCGTTCAAGCTGAGAGGCAAAGCCGGACATGGCTGCAGCGACCCCATTCTCCTGAAAATACCCATTGACAGCGGCAGCCTCTTTGAAAGTGGATACTCAATCGACGACCTGCTCATAGGCAAGGTTGGCGTCGTGGGAATCTGCAAGGGCAAGGTAAAAACGGACGACCTGCGCAGCTCATTCGATTACTTCCAGACCAAAGACAAGCAGCAGCCGAGCGAAGACGACGGCTTCATCGAGTGCGCTGAAGGCACAGGCCGAGAATCCGAAGGCCCGCGAGGTGAAGACGATGGAAAGCCCACCTACATCGACGTGCTCTCGATTATCCAGGCCGTAAAAGCAAAACCGGAAGCGTAGCCCATGCTCAAACTGACGACTTACAGACGCGACCAATTCCCCAATCTCAAGGCGAAGCTTGAAGCAGACGGCTACACCTACGCGTCGGCAATGGAGCTGTGCAGCACGCAGAAGCTCGCCCCACTGTGCAGCGAAGGCCCCGTCGCGCTCGACGTCTCGCCGCTGCTGCCGCTCCTAGATCCCAGCAGCCGCCTCAACGACACCGCATCCGTCACTGAGGTGCTAATGCACCAGCTTCCCGATGACACGCTGTTCGTGGCCGATGAGAACGCGACAGCGGGTCGTGAGTACGACATGCGCACGTAGTTCGACGAAATCGAGAAATCCGAAATCGAAGGAGAGCCCGCCGAGAAAACAATGCCGGTCAAGCGCAGAGCAAAGCTCCTAGTAGACCTGAGCAGCGAGAAGGCCGACAAGCTCCTTGACGACTTCGACAGCAACCTCATCGGCCAGGGTCCGTTCAAAAAGGAGCTTCGCAAGCAGGTAGGAGTCTTCAGGCTGTTCAACTCCATCGGCGAGCAGCCGATACTGTCCATGTTCCTGCTCGGCCCGTCCGGCGTCGGCAAGACCGAGACGGCCCGCATCCTCAGCGACCTGCTCGCACCTGGCCAGCCCCTCCCGAAGATTAACTTCGGCAACTACAGCAGCAACGACTCTCTCAACTCGCTCATCGGAAGTCCGCGCGGCTACATCGGCAGCGAAGAGGGCGAGCTCACCCTGAAAATCGAGGCCAGCGAATCCGGAGTCATCCTCATAGACGAGTTCGAGAAGGCCAACCCAGCGGTTTGGAACTTCTTCCTCGACCTGCTTGAGAGCGGGCATTTCACCGACTCGCAGGGCGCAATGCACGACCTCGACGGCTATACCATCGTATTCACGTCCAACGCTCCAAAAGAAGAGGTGCGGGAGAAGTTCCCACCCGAGCTCCTCTCCCGCTTCGGCCTCAAGGCAAGGTTGGCCCCTCTGAGCACAGAGGACAAGCAAGCATTCGTGCGACGCTATATCGAAAACGTCGCGACGAAGTACCAACGCACTCGCAACACGCTTCCCCATCCCGACGATGTAGTAAACGCGGCATTGGAGGGGATCGACGTTTCGAAAGAAGAGAATATCCGGGTACTCAAGAATGAGGCCGCAAATGGTTTGCCGACTACATAAATGAATGCACCGATCTTTAAGCACCATGCCGCGCCGTTTCCGCGATTCCAGGTCATGGATAACAGCAAGCACAACGAAAGCACCACTACTCTGCCAGCGTATTCCTGTCGCCGCATTCAGCAAAGGCGCCGGTGTGCTCGGCATCGCCCCTCCTACACCTAAGCTGAACGGCTTCATGCGCCACCTTCAACGTAAGCGAACCCCACTTGCAACTACTGGGCGGTTTCGCAGGCAGAATCGGCCCGAAACGCCACTCAGTGCCGGCGTTTCCCCAGGTCGGCGAAGCAGACAGCAACGACTGCCGCCGGAAACCGCACAGAAGTCCAGGGCCCATGGCGAAATCGGCGCCCATTTCCTGCGAAACCGCCCAGAATCCGCAGGGGCGCAACCGCGGGCAAGGCCGCGGCAGCCGTAAGCGCCAACGCGGGCGCAACCCGAAGCATCGCGGGGGCGTCCGCAGGCGAAGCCGCGGCAGCCGATGCGCATGTAGCCAAACGAATCCTTGCACCGGATGCACCGCAAACCGTCGCGCGAAAGCGCTTATGAAAAACGCCGGTAGAGCCCCGTACCCGCCCCTACAAAAAGCAACTCTCATCCACCCCCGCCAACCCGCCAAAAAAGTCACCCATAACTACCAAAAATCACCCTGTCGAGCTGTAATCCCTAGGTTCTCTATCGTAAAATGTCGCCAGCAAATATCGCACGGCAACACTGTCCCATGCGTCGCGAAACCGCCGCAGGCCATAAGAAAGGTCACGCCATGAAACAGCCCGCGTCCGCAATGCTCTCAATCGCCCTTTCGCTCGCGCTCGTCGCAAGCATGTGCCCGTCAACGGCGCTTGCAACGGACGACGCAAACGCCCAAGCAACGACGAACGCGACCACCGCGGAAACATCTGCGAACGCCAAAACAGCCATGTAGAACGATAAGCCTCTCGGAGTTCTCCCTTTTGGTCGAAAAGATCCGAGAGGTTTCCCGCTCCTCCAATCCTTGGATCCCGGCGTCTCCTCGGCCGGATCGGCGGCGCTTACGGTCGGCACGACGGCCTTGGTGACGGCGATGCCATGGCGCATCGCCGTCACCCATCCGAACGCCTCCGAGTTCTTCCCAGCGAAGCGGCCGAGCCTCTCGTCGCGGAAGACGGCGAGCCACCTGTACAGGCTCGACTTGTTCACCTTGTTCAGCGAGCACCACTGGCCGATGGCCATGCCCGACGCCAGGCAGCGCTCTATGCGCCCGGCCCACATGTCGCGCCTTGCGGCGTCCCCGTTGACGGACATCGCAAACCTCCAAGGTCGGAAAACGTTCGCGATTAGCATGGACCAAACGGCGGCGCCGGTTAAGACGCACTATCTTAGATGCTCGCTAATGTCTTACCCACTCAAGGAGAATCAGTCATGAAGACGAACGCTAGCAACTCCCCTAATTCTATAGAGAAACCACTATTTACATACTATTCCGAGCTGGGAACCGTATCAAAGGGAACCCTGTACGATGAACCGGATGGCTTCTACGTGTACAGCTTGCCGTCACAAGACCTCTTGTACGATTCCTTTGACAGCATTCAGGGGCAAATACATTCGAGATTGATCGACCTCGACAATCTCATCATCGAAAGATTGTTTGGAAACCAATCAGCATACTATTCCATCATCCGCTTCTGCCCAACTGCAATATCAGAGGGCGGCTTCAGTCCCGAAATGACTTTCGATAGGAATTCGTTCGCCAATTACATCAAACGCTTCTCATTCGAGGAGGCGCGAAGGCTCATCTATCTAGATGATCTAAAGTATTTAACCGAAAGCTTTTACGAAACATACAATCAGACCGTGAGCTCACTGAGAATGGTGTTTCGTGCACTAGGAGAAATCGAGCCCATTGGAGACACCTCGAACGGATTATTCAACGTCTCATCACCGAAGTCTCACTCGATGATGAGAGAAGTGGAGTCGTTCATAATTAGGCCATATTCCTCGCTGGATATCCTCAGCCGTCTGCTTTTTGAGCTGGACCGGATTCCCGATCGATTCGAATCCTTCAAGAAAATCCGATCAGACAAATCAGCCCTATATTCCACGTTTAGGTCAAATGGTCCGCACTCTGGTGACGAAGGCCATATATGCAACCACTTTCCCGAAGCTTTGTACTTGGAAGACCTAAGAAACGAAATCGTCCATAACAGAGCTTTCGAAAACTCAGCGACCTGCTACATTAGCCTCGAGAATGGCATCGTAAAAGAGCGCTTCTTCTTCCTGCCGGATTCGGATGAAAATGGTAGGTTGACAAGGTGGAACGGAAGATGCCGATTCTACTCGCAGCAAAACAAAGGAACGGAACGCCTCTCCTCGCTTTACCGAGAGATATCGATTCGGATATCGGATTCCTTGGATTACGCTATTGACGATCTTTCAAAAGAGATTGGGGAGATGCGCGCTAGCGGCGAACTCAAGGAGATGGACCAGGATGCAATAGAGGAGGTCATCGAATCACTTCATGCCGCAGCCATACCAACCACCAGCGAAATATAGGACACCGCTACATTGGACCCATCGGAGGAGGTTCATCTTTGACACATTTTAATCTCAGCGACACCGATATCAGAAGCATCTCGGAGATAATCGTAGGGGACGCTGGGGGCTTCTACCCGTATATCTCCGGACCAAAGATTGTCGAAACGTTCAACACGGAATTCGGCTTCAGCGACTCCTACGAGTGGGGAAACGCTCCGACAAGATGGCGTTATGCCGCGGAAAAGATTCGATTTCTTCTCTCCGCCGAACGCGCTGATGAGTTTTTCTCGCATATGTTATCCCACCGGTTCATGATGGCCCGCTGCCAATGCGGAGAAGTTAAAGCCCGCGAGAAGGTTCAGTCCGTGCTTGAGGAATTCAAACGCATCGTCAAGCCGTCTAGCCTGGACATAACCGGCACGGACGGAAACTATCATCTCGTGAAGACTGACAATGATCTGATTTCCCTTGGGGAAGGTGGATTCGCCCAAGTTTACTATCAAAAATCGACAGGTTTGGTTGTGAAGAAGCTAAAAAGGGACCTCGTCGTTGATGAATCTTCGCGCCATCGCTTCAAAAGGGAATTCAAGATCATGAAGAGTCTTTTCGATGTCGAAGGCGTTCTTAATGTTTACGATTACTCGAGGGAAGATTGCTCCTACACAATGGAAACCGGAGATGCAACGCTCTCAGACCGTGCTCAGGACCTGACCGATCAACAGAAGATCGAAGTTCTTCGCGAACTGCTCCAGACGATGGGAATAGTCCATTCAAGAAATATCATCCACAGAGACATAAGCCCCACGAACATTTTCTTCGTAGGCGAAAAAATCAAAGTAGCAGATTTTGGTCTGGGAAAAAATCTTGAGACATTATCCTCCTATCGGACAAGCAGCACGAACAATTTCGGACAATACTATTTCTGCGCTCCCGAGCAACTGATCTATCTGAAAGACGGAGACAAGCGAAGCGATGTCTATTCCCTCGGTCGCCTCATCAATTATGTCATGACAGGTCATCCCGCACATTTCTCCCATCGGTTTAGGGGCATCTCAGAAAAAGCGACAAGCCAAGAACCTTCCAACAGATACAAGGATGCAAATGAGCTGCTCGAAGCGTTCGACAGAAAAGACTCCCTTTCCATGGATGAAAACCACAGAAAACGAATTCTCAACTCGATGAAAGCCGGGGCAATCAAGGAAGATTCAATAGGATGGATCCTTGAAAAAAATCCTAGAGAGCTCTAGGATTTTATTTTGAAAAACAAATGGGCCTGCGATTGGCTGATAGGTTTCGCACAACTAAGCAGCTCATATGCCGCATTCGTAATAGACTCAGCTCAAAGCGGGATGAAGGAAGCTTGCGGCAGCTCATTCGAAGCCAACGACCCCTTTGCAGACATCGCCTTTGGCGTACTGATGGGAAAAGCGCCCTTCGATGTGAAAGAGAGAGCTTGTCGTATTCTGTCTTATGCCGCATGGACAGTTAACCGTTTCCATGCACAAGACCTAATCAAGAAAGCTGAAAACCAAGGAATTGACCCCATGCTTGAAGACTTGTTGCGTAAAAACAATTAGCTTATAGCCCTTGGCAAACACGAAGGAAAACCGAAAAGAGTAAATAAAAATGGACTACCGCAGCGTATTCAAACAGATTCTCGTCCGATACCTTAACGATCCTCGACTCGAAAATATAGACAAAGAATTGCGAGAGTTGTCTATAGCGGCTACGCCTTCGTTTCTATACAGATATAGAAAATGCACTCAGCGCCACTTCTCAGAGCTGAAAAACGAGGTCCTGACATTCTCTGCTCCTGCGGTCTTTGACGACGACCCAGAAGACGCATTCGTTTCAATGGAAAATGACCGAATCGATGAATTGCGAGATTTAGCAGCAGGAACAATCCTCCCAACACTTTCCGATCTTGCCCAGATGAACCAAGAAGATCGCAACAGTGCAATGAACAAAATCCTCTTTTCAGATGGTCGCGAAGTTGATTTGTTTGAAGGAGTCGTCCCTCTAAATAAGACTTGGAACTATGCGTTTTTCTCTTCCTTAACCAATGAAGAGAAGGCGCGCTACGTCACAGAAACGTTCGACGGTATACTTAACATAATTTCCGAAAGAGACGCATGCGCCCGAATTCGAAACCATACGAAAGTAGCATGCTTATGCGAAGACCCCAATTCTGCACAAATGTGGGATGAATATGGCGACGAGGGAACCGGATTTCAGCTCGAATACTCCAGAGATGTTTTATTTGGAATGGGAGCATTTGGAAGCACCACCCCGTTGATATTTCCTGTAATATACGAGGATAAACGACCCGACATGAGCGAACTTGCCATGATTTTCGCCTTAGAGGATTCCGGATTTCAATTCTTACCCGGTAATACCCTGATGAATCGGTATCGCTTTGCCTACATGCTGGCAGCAATCTATATAAAGAGCCATGCCCTGTTCTCTCACGAAGAGGAATGGCGAATAATGATTCCACAGGTCAAGCACCACTTTCTCCTTTGGAAGCAAGTCGTAACCACCCGTCACCTGGGCCAGACCGGAAAGGCCCGGGGTCACCATGGTGCGATAATGCCAGCCGTGGATACGCTTCTCGAACTCGGCGCAGAACGCCGGGCGTTCCAGACGCGGTCCGATAAGCGTCATATCGCCTTTAACAACGTTCCAGAACTGAGGGATCTCGTCCATGCGAGTCTTTCGCATAACTTTGCCGAAAGGCGTCACACGCGGATCGTCGCCCTGAGCCCACCGGGCACCCCGCGCCTCCGCGTCGATGTACATGGAGCGAAACTTGTACACGTTGAAGATACGCCCGCCCTTACCTACTCGCCTCTGAGCAAAGATAACAGGGCCCGGAGACTCGGACTTGATCTTCAGGGCGATGACGCACATAGGAATAGCGAGAATGATCAGCGCGCAACTGCATGAAACCACATCGAAAGCGCGCTTCACGAAGCGGTAAGCTAAGTTGCCACCCACAACTGGCATCTCGAGCTCAATCACGTCGTCGCCCGGGAGGAGCTTCGCCAGCACATCCGCAGGGATGCCGTTCTCGGTTAACTTGGGTTCATATTTCCCAACTGCGTCGATATCCGCCGCTTCACGGCGCTCGACGGAGGTGTAGGCAGACGGCTCCTCAACGCTGCCATTAGCTGCAGACATAGCCAATGGCGTCATGACATCTTCTACGGACACTACGCGCACACCGCCCTCAAAGCGGGCTTTGCGAGATGCATTTCCGGGATGCGCGCGAGGATATGGTCCCTCACCATACCCACAGCCGCAGCAGTAATATCGAAGAACCTCTTGACAGCGCGGAACGCTATGCCGATAGCGCTCTGCGATACCAAATGTCCTTCTCCCTCCGTGCCAACTCGCGTGCCTCCAAGCCTGTCTGCCTCTTGAAAAATCTTCGCCATCTCCATCCGCATGTGCTCGACGTGTACGGTTCCGCTCGTCATATTCCCGTTTCGTCCGCGCACAAAAACCTCGACCTGAATCAGGTCGCTTTCGCCCTACCTCTTAAATTAATTACGATTTATATTTCATATCCTAAATAAATGTCGGGGTTCCATAGAAAATAAACAGTAAGTCCTCAAACAAACACCCTATTGCGAAATTTTGTTAAGAATAGGCAATCTCCATTGAAGCCATTATACAGGGAAGATATTATCGTGACGAGGATAAGGTAAGTTGTCGTTGGTTCGCCGCAAAATGGGGCTCCCGCCCACTGCTTGCCCGACGGAGGCGCACGTCCCCGTCCCCATGTGCTATGATGCAACACATCATCAGCATTGACGCATTCGCTCAAGTGAAAGAGGAAACGATAAAAAAGAAGCTTACTGCCATGATTTGTGCGCTCGCCCTCGCCATGGCGATGCCGACTCTGGCATGGGCATCGAACAGCCCGCAGAAGGTAACGTCCAACACCTGTACCGCATCCCAGGGCGCATCCCTTACGGTCACCGGCAAGACCGACGACTCCACGAGCAAGCTCGTCGTCGAGGCAACGTCCGACCAGGCTTCCAACGTGTCGCTCAGCGCCACCCAGAAGATCGTAGGCACCTTCAAGGTTTACGACGTGCCCGAGGGCAGCACCTACGGCCCCTACACCCTCACCTTCAACGTGGGAACTGAGTACAACGGTGCCACCGCCACCGTGTTCATCGAGCACCAGGGCCGCGACGCGAACCTCGGCACCGAGACGAAGACGGCGACCGTCTCCAACGGCAATGTGACCATCTCCACCGATGGCCTCTCGCTCGTGACCATCGCAGTTGATTCCTCCACCGTCACCGGCGCCACCACCGACGCAAGCGCCACCTCCCCGCAGACCGGCGTTGACATGGCCGGCATCGCCGTCGCCACCGCCGCATGCGCCATCGCCGCCGTGGGCGTGGGCGTGGTCCTTCGCAAGAAGCTCGCTGAATAGCACTGACAGCACACGCGGTCCCGACCTGGGAAACCGTACTGCGCGCATGACATTGCAAAGAAGAGGGCGCAGCCGCCCTCTTCTTTGTTGTAAGAAGAATAGAGGAGAACCGCTTCAATGACCCTGCTTGAGCTGCTCGAGCTCCTTCGAAAGAAATGGTACCTAGTGCTCGTGTTCCCCCTGGTGTTCGCGGGCGCGACCGCGGCATACTGCTGGGGATTCATGACCAACAACTACACCGCCAACGTGTCGCTCTACGTGCTGACGCAAACGACAAACGCGGCCGATGGATCCGGCCGCGTGACCAGCTCCGACACCTCGGCTTCCCAGCAGCTCGCGAACGACCTGGCGAAGATCGCGAAGACGTCGACCGTGATGAGCTCCACCGCGAGTGCCCTCGGCATGAGCGACCTCAAGGGCTTCGATGTGGGGGTAACCTCCGACACCACGAGCCGCGTCATCACGCTCACCGTCACGGGCAAAAGCCCCGAAGGCGCCGCGAGCGTGGCCAACGAGCTCGCCGACCGCACCTCGAAGGCCGCCATCGACGCGATGAAGCTCGACGCCGTGAACATCATCGACCGAGCGAGCGTGCCAGAAAATCCCTCCGGCCCCAACCGCGTCATGTACACCGCGGTTGCCCTGCTCGCAGGGCTGTTCGTCGCCATCGCGATTATCGTCTTGCAGGACATGCTGGACACCACCGTGAAGTCGGGCGACGACGCCGAAGAGTTGCTGGGGATTCCCGTCCTCGGCCGCATGCCCAAGCCGAAGAAGGCGAGGTAACATGGCCAAGAAAAACCGCAAGCGCCCCAGTCAGTTCCAAAATCCGCTTTTGAGCAACGCCTCGAAGACGCTGTTCGCCAACATCCGCTTCGTCTCTATCGACGAGAAGGTGAAGACGATCGTGGTCACCTCGACGGGAATGGACGAGGGCAAGACCCAAGTCAGCACCAACCTTGCGTGCGCCATCGCCAGCTCGGGCAAGAAGGTGCTCATCGTCGACACCGACATGCGCCGCCGCTGCATCGCGGGACTTCTGGGCATCCACACGGAGTGCGGCCTGTATTCCGTGCTCGTCGGGCAGGCGCCGCTCAAGAGCGCCATCTACCCGACCGACCGCCCCAACCTGTACTTCATGGACTCCGAGCCGAACATCCCCTCCCCTCCCGACGTCCTTTCGACCAAGCGCTTCGCGGCTCTCGTCGACACGCTGCGCGAGATGTTCGACTACGTGATATTCGACTCGCCCCCCATCGGGCTTTTCGTTGACGCTGCCATCATCTCCAACCTGGTCGACGGCACGCTGTACGTCATCCGCGAGCGCGCGGCGAAGCGCGACGACGTCGTCGCCGGCGTGCAACAGCTCAAGGCAGCCAACGCACGCATCTTGGGATCGGTCATCACGTTCTCGCGCGAAGAGGCGAACAACGATTACTACTACGCCTACTACAACTCCGAGGGGAAGCGCGTCTCCCGCAAGGACCGCGAAAAGCAGCTGATGGAGAACCCCAACGCGCGCGATCTGGCCGCAGACGATATCGGTCAATGGGCGCGCAAGGCGGGAATCGACCCCAAGCAGGCGGAACGCAGGGAAGTCGGAGAGCGGCCACGGCGCCAAGGTTCGGGCGCGGGTGTGAGCCCGAACGCGAATGCGGACGCTGGCATGCCCCCAGCTGCAAGCCCACAGAGGGCCGCTCGCGCGAGCGCCGACGAGCAGTTCCCGCGCGGCGCCTTCAAGCCGGCAGTGCCACGCCGTGCCGACGGTCGCGCACCACGTCACAAGAACACGAGGATTTAATGCAGCGCCCATGACGGGAAGCCCGCTTCGGCTTCCCGTCATGCTTTCAAACGCCCTGCGAGAAAGAGGCGCTCGGCCAGCGGAAAGGGCGGGTTGCACGGGCCTCCTGCACGAACAGCGGCGCGTGCAATCCACACGGGCAGCGCTGCCGACAATCCACACGAGCAGGGCCGTCGGCAGCTCGCTGACCAGCATCATTGTAAGGAACACATGGCAAACGACAAGACGAAACCGACCGAAGAGGACATTGCCCCCAAGCACGCGAAGGCACCGAGCGCCGACGCATCGGACACGGGCGACGGCTCCCACAAGAAACGCCCGAAGATCGCGGCACTCGTCGTGCTGCTCGTCGTGCTCGTGTGCGCGGCAATCGCCGGCGGGGCGTACCTCGTGTGGCAGAACGCCCAGATTGCGAAATCGGCCGAGGAGGCAGCCGCAACCCTCGAGCCAGAAGCCCCCGCTGCCTCGCAGGACGGTGCGGACCCGCGGGTGGAAAACCCCATCGACTTCGCGTCGCTTCGCCTGGAGAACCCCGACATCTACGCCTGGATCTACATCCCCGGCACCGATGTTAACTACCCGGTGGTGCAGCACCCGACCGATGACACGTTCTACTTGAAACACAACAAGGACGGCGAATGGTCCGAGGAGGGCGCCATCTACACGCAGCTGGCGAACAAGACCGACTTCTCCGACCCCGTCACGGTGATCTACGGGCACAACCTGGTGCAGGGAACCATGTTCACCACGTTGCACCGCTTCGAGAACAAAGACTTCTTCGACTCCCACGAGAACATGTACCTCTACACCGACGGGCACATCCTCACCTACCGCGTGATTGCCGCCTACCAGTACGACAACCGCCACATCCTGAACTCGTTTAACTTCTCCGACCCGACCATCGTCCAGCAGTACTTCGACTCGGTACTCAGCCCCGACTCGCTCGTCGAGAACGTGCGCGAGGGAACAACGCTCACTTCAAGCGATAAAATCGTGCAGCTGAGCACCTGCACCGGCGATTCCAACCACATCGTGAGAAGATACCTCGTGACGGGAGTTCTCGTCAGCGACCAACCGACCTACTAGCGCGAAAGACGAAGCACTTTGGAAGAGAGCGAAACGAAAGACAACGCCTTGGATGAGGCGGGCAGCGGCACCACCCCGACACCCGAGGCGCCCGAGGGGACCCTGGTGCCCGCGGCTCCCGAGGGGACTTCGATGCCCGCGGCCCCCGAGGCGCCCCAGACGATGGAGGAAGAGGTCCTCATCAGGAAGAAGAAGCGCCATCATTCGCGTCGCAAGAAGATCTTGAAGCGTGTCGCTATCGTCGTGGGGATTCTCGTGGCGATAGCGGTCGTCATCGCCATCGCCGCCTTCGCCTTCATGAAGTCGGGAGAAAGCGCTGTGAAGCAGGCCAACACCGCCGATGATATCCAGGCGGATGACAGCGCCGTAACCTACGACGAGGGCCGCACCGTCGAGTACAACGGGAAGACGTACGCGCTGAACGAGAACATGGTTTCCGTCGCTGTCATAGGCTACGACCGCCAGACCGAGGAGGTCGTGCCGGGCAGAAGTGTCGGGCAGGCGGACGCCGTCATGGTGCTCGCCGTGAACCTCGACACCGGCGAGACGACGGGAATCGGCATCCCGCGCGACTCGATGGTCGAGGTGGGCGAGTTCATGGGAGACACCTTCACCGGCATGTCGACCATGCAGCTGTGCCTGGCCTACGCGTACGGTGACGGCGGTGAGCTGAGCAGCCAATACACCGCCTCCGCAGTTTCGCGCGTGCTGTACAACATGCCCGTGAACTATTACTTCTCGCTCGACATGGATGGCGTCGGCGCGCTCGCGGATGCCATCGGTGGCGTGTCGCTGACCCCGACGCAGTCGATTCCCAACACCAACATCGTCGAGGGCGAACCGACCGTTTTGTTCGGGAGCAACGCGCTCAAGTACGTGCAGTGGCGCGACACATCGGTGCTAACCTCGTCGCTCGACCGTCAGACGCGCCAGTCGCAGTTCGTCGAAGCCTTCTGCAAGCAGGCGCTCTCGAGTGCCCAGGGCAACGTCGGGACGCTGGTCAACCTATACACGACGGCTTCGAACTATGCCGTGACAAACTTGGGGCTCAACGAGTTCAGCTACCTGGCAAGCTCCGTCCTGGCAACAGGGATCACGTCGGTCGACATGACCACCCTTCAGGGCACCATGCAGCAGGGGGACAAGTTTGCGGAGTTCTACCTGGACAAGACGAACGTGTATGAGACGGTTCTCAACGTGTACTACCACGAGGTGGGAAGCGAGAAATAGGGCCGCCGTGTTCGGCAAGAGAGCGGGCACGGGCACGTGCGGCGAAGAGAGCGTGCGGTAAGCGAGCGGGCAGCGAGGCAGCGTGGGAAAGGAGAGGGCGTGTTCGACATCCATTGCCACATCCTAAACGGGGTCGACGACGGCTCGCGCACGCCGGCGGAGTCCCACCAGATGTTGCTTGCCGCGCGGGACGCCGGCATCGACCACATCGTGTGCACCCCCCATTGCAAGCACTCCGACTTCGACGCAGAGCTTATCGAGAAGCGATATCGGGCCTTCAAGGCACATGCGGAGAAGAACGGCGTGCGCCTGAGCTTGGGATATGAGGTGCACTGGAAGAAGCTCGCCGACATGGGGCTCGACGCGGCGCCGAGCCTTTGCATCGAGGCCACCAACTTGCTTTTGCTCGAGTTCTCGAACAGCCATCTGCCGGCGAACTGGCAGCGCGCGATTTACGCCATCCAGGGCAAGGGCGTCGACATCGTGATCGCCCATCCCGAGCGCTACAAGCCCGTGCAGGAGGACATCGACGTCGCGCGCGAGATGAGGGAAATGGGCTGCCGGCTTCAGCTTTCCGCGAACTTCGTGGAAGGAGGCATCTTCAACCCGCGCCGGCGCACCGCCACGGCGCTGCTCAAGAACGGGCTGGTCGACTACCTCGCAAGCGATGCCCACCGGGTAGAGCACTACGCCACCTACCTCAAAGCGCTCAAGGAAGCCCAAAAGTACTAGGGATTATCTTCTTGCCCGATCTTTGATTTTGCCCGGCAGGTACAGGCGAATCAGCGTTTGCCGTTGACAAGAACAGGTTAGTTTTGGACTTGCTCTTTCCCTCCAAAGTCCTACCTGACCTTTCACGATTATCGCCATTACCGCTTTTATCGTCAGAGTATCGAGAATCGTTTAATCGCCTATCGCGCCTACCCGCGAAAAGATAGCGCCCCAAAGGCCGACACAGCGCACACGTCGTTGTGGCGATGACGAACATTCAGAAAGGCTGGACTCGAATCAGCTTTCACTCCAACAGCTAACGCTTTCCCGACAGCCACCTTCAGCGCAAAGATCTGAAGCGACTTTCATGCCTGACGGACGGGAACGACCGTTGCGCCGCGAACGTTCCTGATTGTCAAACACTCCATGACCGAATTGCATCGCACCATGGGTTCACATTGAGCGAAAATGCAACATGTGACATAATCACTAAATGAAAATTTGAGGGAGGCAGACATGGAAGTGCGCAGGGATAGATACCTAAACAATCTGATAGACAGAATGCACAACGGGATAATCAAGGTAATCACGGGCGTCAGACGGTGCGGCAAAACATATCTGCTGTTCGAACTCTTCGGCAACTACCTCAGAGACGAGCTAGGGGTCGGCGACGATCGTATCGTAGAAGTTGCATTGGACGAGGAGGCGAACAGGGGCCTGCGCGACCCGGGTGTGCTTGACAGCTACTTGAAGTCCAAGATAGCGAATAAGACGTCGCGATACTACGTCATGCTCGACGAGGTACAATACGCGATCTCCGACGAGGAGCTGCGCGGGCACGAGCCTCCTCGCCTCTATGGTGTGCTCAACGGCCTGCTGCGCATGCGAAATGTCGACGTTTATGTGACAGGCAGCAACTCCAAACTGCTGTCCTCTGACGTCATGACGCAGTTTCGCGGACGAGGAGACGAGGTCCGAGTGCGACCACTGTCCTTCTCCGAATTCATGCAAGGCTTTGAGGGAGACAAATACCAGGGTTGGGCCGAGTATGTCGTCTTCGGAGGCATGCCCCTGCTTCTTGGCATGCGCACGGACGAGCAAAAGTCCCGCTATCTAGAGCGCCTGTTCTCCGAGACATACTTGAAGGATGTGGTGGCCAGGAACAAGGTGGCAAAGACCCAAGAGCTCGAAGACCTCGTGGACGTGCTGGCATCCTCCATCGGCTCGCTCACCAACCCACCCAAAATCGAGGCGACCTTCAAAAGCGTTCTGAACTCGAAGATCACCGCGAACACCATTTCCACTTACATCAGCTACCTTGAGGAGTCCCTCCTCATCGAAGAGGCCCGCCGGTACGACGTCAAGGGTCGCAAGTACATCGGGAGTCCTAAGAAATACTACTTCGAGGACATCGGCCTGCGCAACGCGAGACTAGGCTTCAGGCAGGTCGAGGAGACCCACCTCATGGAGAACATCGTGTACAACGAGCTGCGCGCGAGGGGCTTTTCCGTCGACGTCGGCTCTGTCGCGAAGGCTAGCCGCGTCGATGGCAAGGTAGTGCGCAAGCAACTCGAGGTGGATTTCGTCGCGAATCTAGGTTCCCGGCGCTATTACATACAGTCGGCGCTTAACTTGCCGGATGAGGAGAAGATACGCCAGGAAAAGGCCCCACTTCGCGAAGTACCCGACAGTTTCAGCAAGATCGTGCTCGTGCGAGATGTGGTGAAGCCGACTTACGACAACGAGGGGATTCTGACTATGTCCGTGTTCGATTTTCTGCTCGACGAGGAAAGCCTGCCAAAATAGCTTCTTGGACGCACTTTGAACGCTCTCCAAGAGTCCGGGAACGGCGTTGGGAACGCGAGCCTCCAATAATCGGACGAACCCCCGATATAGCGGGGACAGCATTCAACGCTCTTGGACATGCCTGCTTGCTGAGCGAATGCAGTGGACAGCGGCCCGAAAAAGTACAGCCCTCAAGACAGATCTTGGCACGAAAACCTCCCGAATCGCTGCACTAATTGCGCCCAGATGGGTCGCGACGCCGAGCCCTTCCCTTCCCCCGCCGCCACACTTCGCCACATTCCCTTTAGGGCTCTCATGCGAGGGAATGGGAGAACGTGATGCAAACGCGCTCGGCGGGCTCGACAATCTGTTTGGAAGTGAGCGTCCAGCCGGATGAGCTGAGCGCCGGCCTCGTCAAACGAAGAAACATCTGTAATCACAAGAGGCACACGAATGATGACATCTATTGTTAGTTTTACGGAAGTGTACTATGATTCACTTCCGTAAAACTAACAGAATCGACATTGAATTCGCAAGGAGTAAGTCATGTGGCCGAGTGTAGCCTATGAGACATGCGCATGGGAAAGGGATTACGACGAGCTCGCGTTCATACCCAAGAGTCGCAGACGCAAGATTTTGCCGACATATGAGGCTGCGCTCCCAGCAAAGATTGCCCAACTGACGGTCAACCTGTCTCCTGAGATTCAGCGGCGGATTGCAGATGTCGAAGTTGCCGTAACGCGCTTCGACGAAGCCCAGAATGCGCGCGATTGGAACCTTCCAGCCCTCCTTTTAAGAAGCGAGTCTTCATCGAGCTCCCAGATTGAGAGGCTCACATCGAGCGTGCGCAATGTGGCACTCGCAGAACTTTCCGACAAGGCACCTACGAATGCGCTCCTCATCGCGGGCAACGTCGCCGCCATGCGCGAGGCTCTGCGGCAAAGTGGACCCGTGAGCATCGATTCTATCTGCAGCATCCATGACGTGCTCATGGCAGAAACCTCCGAGTGGGAGGGACTGCGAGACGAGCAGGTATGGATTGGTGGCACGCCCTACAGCCCGCATGGAGCGTCGTTCGTGCCCCCTCACGCAAGTCGCGTTCCAGACTACATCAACGACCTAATTGAGTTCGGGGTGCGGGAGGACGTTCCTCCCGTGGCCAAAGAAGCGATTTTCCACGCGCAGTTCGAGACAATCCACCCCTTTACGGACGGCAACGGCCGCACTGGCAGAGCGCTCGTGCATCGCATGCTTGCAAACGACGAAGTCCTGATGCATTCAACCCTGCCCGTCTCAGCGGGCCTGCTGCATGACGTTGAACGGTACATGAAAGCGCTCGACGCCTACCACGTTGGAAAGATTGAGCCAATAATCGCCTGCTTTGCCGATGCTCTGGAGCTTGCCGTCGTCATCGGTTTGCGCATCGCCGACGACGTGGACGATGTGCTGGGCGCATGGCGTGCCTCGAACACCGACCGCGCAGGATCGGCGTCCCACGGTTTACCCGAGCTTCTCGTCGAACAACCTGTCGTGAACGCCGCATATGTCGCCAACCGTCTCGCCATCACCGACCGAGCGGCACGCACTCTTATAGAGACCGCTTGCGAGAGAGGTATCCTTTCGAAGATGGGCAATGCGAAACGAGGAGCGTGCTACCAGGCTGATGAGCTTATCGGGATACTCGAGGAAGCATCGAGATTGCAAGGCATACGAAGAATTGCAGCACGTTAGCCATAAGGGGTCGCTTCCGGTAATAAACAGGAAAAGCGAACGCTCGGAAGGGCAAGTTGCTCTTCCGAATCGGAATGGCGTGCGAGTCTGAAATAGTACAGCCCCCAAGGCAAATCTTGGCACGAAAACCTCCCGAATCGCTGCACTAATTGCGCCCGGAAGGGTCGCGCCGCCGAGCCCCTTCCCTTCCCCACCACCACACAACTCACGAAGCCGATGGCTTGACGAACAAGACCCCTCTTCCAAAGAAGCACTTCCTGAAAGTGTTCGGTGGAAGGCCTAGCGCCAAGAATGCGATTCGCGCTAGGACAACCTGACCGTATTGCGAAATAGCGTGTACGAAAGAAGGGACAACCGCTTTCTAAGGAAGCGCCTATGATGCATCACGTCAGACTCCTAGGAGCCGCCAAGGAGCAGGAAGGATTGCCATGTTCACGATTGAGGGAACGCACGGCACGGCAACGTGCTACGCGACGAACATAGAGGACGCGTGCGTCGAGCAGATCCACACGATGCTCGGCATGCCGTTTGCGGAGGGCGCAAACACCGCCATCATGCCCGATGCGCATTTCGGGATAGGCTGCACCATCGGGACCACGATGAGGGTCACGGACGCTGTGGTACCCAACCTCGTAGGCGTCGACATCGGATGCGGCATGCTCACGGCTGACCTGGGCTACAAGCCCATTGACCTGCCCACTTTCGACGAGGCGTGCCACACGATCCCCTCGGGCGCCCGCGTCTGGGACGGGTGCAAGGAGCAATTCGACTTCGAGGAGCTGCGCTGCTACCGCGAGCTCAGGGACGTCAAGCGCCTCAAGCGCTCGCTGGGCACCCTCGGCGGCGGCAATCACTTCATCGAGATCGACGTCGCCTCCGACGGCATGCAGCGCCTGGTCATCCACTCAGGCTCGCGCAACCTGGGGCTGCAGGTGGCGAACTACTACCAAGGCCTTGCCGTCGATTTGCACAGCGGCAAGGAGGGCTTCTTCGAGCGCAAGCGGGAGCTCATCGACGCGTACAAGTCGGCCGGGCGCCGCGACGAGATCCAGGCGGCGCTCAAGGAGCTCGCAGCGCGGTACGAAGGCGCCGAACCCGACGTGCCCGCCGACCTGTGCTGGCTCTACGGCAGCTACATGGACGACTACCTGCACGATGTTGATGTCTGCCAGCGCTTCGCCGCCCGCAACCGCGTGCGCATGCTGGTGGAGATTCTGGCGAGAACGAGGCTTGACGCCTCGTCGGAGTTCCATACCGTCCACAACTACATCGACGTGGATGAGATGGTTCTTCGCAAGGGCGCCATCGCCGCGCACGCGGGAGAGACCGTGCTCATTCCGCTTAACATGCGCGACGGCTCCATCATCGCGAAAGGGCGCGGCAACGAGGCGTGGAACAACTCGGCGCCCCACGGCGCGGGCCGCGTCATGTCGCGTCGCGAGGCGAGGGAAACGCTCAACCTGCGCGAATATCGGACCGCCATGGAGGGCATCTATTCGACCTCGGTGAACGAGCGCACCATCGACGAGGCGCCAGGCGCTTACAAGCCCATCGAGGACATCATCGGCCCCATCGCCGACGCGGTGGACATCATCGACGTCATGAGGCCAATCTACAACTTCAAGGCGTCGTAAGGGAAGCAACCGAGCGTCGGCTCTCCGCCCGACGCAAAACCGACGCAACCGACGCAAAACCGACGTAAAATTTTTCGTCGGTTTTGCGTCGGTTGCGGCGGGCGGGAAAGCGAGACTAGGAGGCGGGGCAAAAAACGGTCGAGCAACAAACCTATAGCGCCACGCGAGATCCACTTTGTTTAGCTTTGTCGAAAAGCGCCCCGGATCCACGAAGTAGTAAGGTGCTAAGAAATACTGAGACCGTTCTGCTTTCCGAACAGCCAGAAGAATTCGTCTATTTCTTTCAGGCTGAACTCAGTTCCACAGCGTTCGCAAACAAAGCGGCTCACTTTAGAATGCCAGTTGCAGTACTTCGTTGCGAAAGAATACGCGTCATAGAAAGGACTTTCCTCCTTTGACGCTTTCCCGCAATAGCGAATGGTATTGACGAGGCGTATTTGATCAGACTTATTGGCGGAATGCACAAGCTCATCAAAGTCTTCAATACCAACTACGACGGAAACCATACCCTCAATATCTATCTTGTCAGTTTTATCGCTCGCATAATTATTTAAAAATGTGCTGTAAAAAACATTCAGAAGAGTAATCTTGGCCAATACCTCATCCTCATCGGTGTTATTTGGCCATTGATTGAACACTTTTCTCAGAGCCCGCTCTTTAAGGCTCTCTTGTTCCTCAAATAATTCAAGACATTCTTTGACGCATCTTTTCGACTCTTCCGGCGTGCATCCAGCACCAAATAGCACTTCAAATACTATTTCTTTACCCAACTATCAGCCCTCCCTAATATCTTTGTCACCAAATCACCGATATTATTCATCTCACTCCAGCAGCAAGCTTAGGGCGCGGGGATTCATATCCACGAGTACCCACTCGCCACCTTCGAACACAATGAGCTTGCCGGTCAAAACCCCCGTCAATCTTCTGCCAGCCGCCTCACACCAACGAAGCTGGGCCAGTATACAGAACCCGAGTAGATTTCGCCATCGAAACCCTGCTCATACAGTGCGACCTTCCTCGCATGTCCCGCTCAATCCTGACCTTCTCGGCGGTCCAGACAGAAAATTCCTCGTCTAGGACAACCATTGACGGGACGACGGGATAGGGTGACTTGCCTCACGTAAAGCGCCATCATGATATGGAACCGAGTCAGGATCTTTCAACTATCGGGCGCCGATGAGGACGTCTCGAGAAAACGCCCTCATAGCTGAGTAGGGGAAATCGAGCCTAAGCTCGCCGAAGGAGATGTCGCTGCAGCAGTTGAGCGCCGCACGACATGGTTGCCGCCAAGCTCGCGCCCGAAGCACATCGACTAACGCCAGGCTGGGCCGGCGCACGGCAAAACAAATCTTCTTCTGTGGATGCTCAACTTCCTTTTCGCCCTCACGCTTGCCCGCCTTCGTTTACGCCCTCGCGCGCCCGCACGCCTTCGCGCGCCCGAAAGACCCCCGCCGGCGCGCCCATCTCCGCGATTGGCGATATACTGGAACCCTACGCAATTGCCAAGCCCACCAGGCTGCAAAGGAGCCATCTCATGAACGATTTCGGATCCATCCGCGACGCCGTTTCCCGCGTCGCGCCACGCTATGCCATCGCAAAGGTCGCGGTATTCTCGCTTTACGCCTCCGACCAGGCACGCACGGGCGGGGACGCCTGCCTTCTGCTCGACGTCGGATGCACGTTCTCGCGCGCCGACGCCGCGCAGTTCCGCCGCTTCATCGCCGAGGACCTCGGCTGCACGGTCGACGTGGTCTTCCGATCGGCCCTCACCGCCGAAGGCTTCGCCCGTGCGGAAACCGAGGCCCGTGTGGTGTACGAGAACCCCGACGTGACGATTGCCTCCACGCCCGACGCCCGCACTCAAGCCGCTCCCCCGGCCGCGCCCAAGCCGCCCGTCCGCTAGTGCCCATTTGCGCGGCGTTTCCGCAGTTTTCGCAGAAGAAGGCTGCACGTCATGCGCTTTCGCTATCATGGAACCCTACCCACACGAGAATCGCTGCGCGCGAGCGCACGACATCGATATGAAGGAGCTTTTGCATGTGCGGAATCTGCGGATTCACCCAAGCGACCAGCGCTGACGCCCCCGCGCTCAAGGCCATGTGCGACATCATGGCGCATCGCGGGCCCGACGGTGAGGGCCAGTATCTCGACGCGGAAAGCGGTATCGCGCTCGGGCACCGCCGCCTCTCGCTCATCGACCTGGCGAACGGCAACCAGCCCATGGTTCGCGCGACAGGCGAACATGACTCGGCCATCACCTCCCCCGCGCTCATGCCCGACGGCACGCCGTGTGGCACGCCCGAGTCCATGCTCGCGAAGGGCGATTTCGCCATCGTGTTCAACGGGGAAATCTACAACTACCAGGACCTTCGCGCCGAACTCGAGACGCAGGGCTGGCAGTTCAAGACGAAATCCGACACGGAAGTGCTGCTCACGGGCTATCTCGCATGGGGCGAAGGCGTACTCGACCGACTGCGCGGCATGTTCGCGTTCGCCATCTGGAACCGCGCGACTCGCGAGCTTTTCTGCGCGCGCGATTTCTTCGGCATCAAACCGTTCTACTACACGCAGCAAAACGGCCAGTTCATCTTCGCGTCCGAGATCAAATGCATCCTGGAGCACCCCGCCTACACCCGCGAGCTCAACCGCGAAGCGCTCGAGCAGTACCTGTGTTTCCAGTTCAGCGCGCTGCCGGAGACCTTCTTCAAGGGCATCTTCAAGCTTGCGCCCGCGCACTGCATGACCGTGCACGCCGACGGCTCCATCACCGAGCGCCGCTACTGGCGCCCCGAGTACCACTTCGACGAGAACCGCAACCGCGAGGATACCGCGCGCGCCATCGACGAGGTCATGCGCGACAGCGTGCGCTACCACAACGTGGCCGACGTCGAGGTCGGAAGCTTCCTGTCGTCGGGCATCGACTCGAGCTACATGGCGGCGTGCCTGGCCAAGGAGAACCCCGATATCAAGACGTTCACCGTTGGCTTCGAGTGCTACAAGCAGGCAGCGGCGAACAATGCCGAAGGCGCCGGCGGCAAAACCATGCGCGACGAGATTTCTTGGGCGCGCGAGCTGGCAGACGACCTGCATATCGCCAACACCGACAAGTACATCGGCGAGGAGGAATACTGGGCGAGCCTTCCGCGCGTGCAGTGGCACATGGACGAGCCCTCCGCCGATCCTTCCGCCGTGGCGCTGTACTTCGTCGACCAGATTGCCGCCACCCAGGTAAAGGCCGTGCTTTCCGGTGAAGGTGCCGACGAGTTCTTCGGAGGCTATCGAATCTATCAGACGCCGTTCTCCAACGCGAAGGTAAGCTGGGCGCCGAAGGGCCTGCTCAGAGGCGCATCGCATGCGATGCGCGCGCTTCATCTGCGCGGCGCGAACTATCTTGAGCGCGCAAGCGAGACGCCCGAGGACTGGTACTACACCAACGCGAACGGCGTCGCTTTCACACCCGAGGAGCGCGAAAGCCTGCTCAAGGGCGGCTGCAACGCCCCTACCCCGCAGTCACTCACGGCGCCCGTGTACGCAGAAGTCGCCGATCTCGACGAGACGACGCGCATGCAGTATGTCGATTTGTACTTCTGGCTGGTGGGCGACATCCTGCTCAAGACCGACAAGATGTCGATGGCGCACTCGCTCGAATCGCGCGTGCCCTTCCTCGACCGCCGCGTGTTCGACCTGTCTGCCACCATTCCCACGCCGCTTAAGGCCAACGAGCAGCAGACGAAGCTCACACTGCGTGACGCCGCAGAGTTCGCCATCCCAAAGGACTGGGCTCAGAAGGAGAAGCTCGGCTTCCCTGTGCCGGTCGTGAATTGGCTGCGCGAGGAGCGCTACTACACCATGGTGAAGGAATGGTTCACAGGCGACATCGCGCGCGAGTTCTTCAACACCGATGAGCTGGTGCGCCTGCTCGACGAGCACAAGGCGGGAGCCGATCGCTCGCGCAAGATTTGGATCGTGTATATGTTCCTCATGTGGTACAAGATCTACTTCGTCGATCGCACCGTGCCGAAAAAGCCCGAAGCACGCTAGCGAATTCGTCCCTACGACAAAAACAGCAGCGCCCCTTGCTCGACCGATCGATGCAAGGGGCGTTATTCGTTAGCAAGCTTATTACTCCCTGCTTGAATTCGTGCGATTAAACGAAGGGCGGCGGAATGCGTCAACGTCACCCGAAGCCGAGGATGCTCAGCTTACACGAGCTTCGATGCGTCGACGGCGGCGAGATGGCCGGTCGCACAATGCTCGAAGAAGACGAGGCGCCCGTCTCGGCTTCGATAGAGCTCGCGGAACAGCGAGAGGTCGAGCTTGGCCTCAACAGATTGCGCTGATTCGGGGTTGTGCGCAGGGGCGGCCGACTTGGAGCTACTTGCGGTCGCGACCGACTCGGGGTTCTCGCGGCGCGCAGGTTCGGGGCTCTTGACCAGCACAGACTCCATGCTGTCTTGGCGCACGGATTCCGCATTCTTTCCTGGCAGAGGCCCCGCGCTCCCGCAGCGCACAGGTTCAGGGTCGAACTCCCCCGTCTCATCGACGATTACGCCAACTCCGCTGTAGCGACCGCGCGTCGAGAAATCCTCATCACCCGTATAGGCAACAGGCGCATTCTCAGGTTCCGAAACAGGCGCTTCCTCGAAGAGGCCCGCATTCCAGCGCGAAGCCTTGTGCTCGTCGGATTCCCCAAAGCCGGGAAACCCATCGCCGAACGTGACGTACTCACGCTTGCCACAAAAAGGTGTCTTTCGCTCCACCATGATCAGATGTGGTCCCTTACGCCGTCGTAGCTCACGTTCCAGAAAACGAGGCCGGCTGCAGGTGCGTTCTCCCCTGCAGCGCATCGGTCGCACGCCTGGAGCACGTCGGCGACCCATTCGGGCTTCCGCTGGCCGCGGCCGACCATGACAAGCGTGCCCACGATGGTGCGCACCATGGAGTGGAGAAACGCGTTGCCCTTCACCGTGATGACGACGGCCCGCTCCCCCATCACTTCTTCTTGAGCGAACGAGATTTCATGCACATTGCGACACGTCGGCTTCCCCACCGCGCTTGCCGCCATGCAGAAACTCTTGAAATCGTGCTCGCCGATGAGCGCGCGGGACGCCTCGCACATCGCCTCGACATCGAGCGGCTTTGGGATATGCCACGAGAAATCGCGCAGGAAAATGGGCGGCGCGGGCTCGACGCAGATGAAGTAGCGGTACTCGCGCTCCGTCGCGTCGAAGCGGGCAGAGAAGCCGAGTTCGCGCTCGTCGACCGAGCGCACGACAATGGCCTCATGCGTGAGCGCATTCATCGACCGGGCGAGGCTTTCAAGCGTACGATCACGCAATTCATCAGGCGAGATATCAAAGCTCACGACTTGAGCGCGCGCATGGACGCCCGCGTCGGTGCGGCCGGCGCACGTGGTTTCAACCTCGCGGCGGAACAGCAGCTCAAGCGCATGTTCCAACTCGCCCTGCACCGTAAGTTGGCCGGGCTGGCGCGCAAAGCCGCTGAAAGGCTTGCCATTGTAGGCGACGGCAAGCGAAAGCGTCATATTGTTTTTGACATTATCCATATCGAGCATGATACCTCATTTGCACGCGAACACGACAAGCAATAAGGCGGCGAACCTCATATCGAGCTACAGCGAACTGCAAAGAGCCCGGGGCGAGATTCGGCGACCTGCGAAGAGCCAGAGAGACGCGAAGCACCGACCAGCAAAGAGCCAAGGGAGCAACCTGAGGCAAGTCACAGGCGACCCGCAGCGCTGCGGCCTGCAATGAGCTATCGGGAAGAAGAAAACGCTGGCCCGAGGTCAATCCCCGAGCCAGCGATAGCAAACTCTCTATGCGATCAGCGCGCCACGTCCGAACAAATCCTGCAGCTCACTTCGCATAACCGGCGAGCCCGAGTCGACCGTGACCGGCAGCTCCGCGCGGAAGCGGCGGCCGTCGGACTGCGTGACGAGGAGCACAACCCCATCGCGGCCCGGATACGACTGCAAGATACGGTTCAAGCGCAACAGTTTTTGCTGGTCGAACTCGCACGACGGCACGTTGAGCTGCAGATGCGAAGGTCGAGCATCCTCTTCGTTCAGCTCGATTTCCTCAATCTCGAACGCCATGATCTGGTTGCCGCGGTCGCTGTGCTCGAACTTACCCTTGATCTTCACGATGGCATCCTCATGGATGGCCTCTGCGTTCTCGTCGTACTTGAAGCAGATACACTCCATGTGGCCCGTCGTGTCCTCGATCGTGAACGTGGCCATCTTCGTACCGCGCTTGGTGAGCTTGGTCACCACATTGGACACCATGCCGACGAACGTCGCTGACTTGATTTCCTTCGTGCGCTCAGCCAAGTCGCCCAGCTGGAACTTCGTCATGCGGGAAATCGCGCTCTCGTACGGTGCAAGCGGGTGCTCAGACACGTAGATCTTCATGATTTCCTTCTCGTAGGCAAGCTTGGTGCGCTTGTCCCACTCGATGCCGTCGGGCGCAGGCACGTCCTCCTGAAAACCTGAGTCCTCGTCAGCGGCGAACAGGTCGAACATGCTCACCTGGCCGGCGTCGCGATCCTTCTGGCGCTTCGAGGCGTTCTCGAGCAGCGGCGTTTCCTCCAGGAAGTACATGAGCTGCTTGCGCGTGTACCCCGTCGAATCGAAGGCGCCGCCCTTGATGAGCGCTTCGAGCGTCTTGCGGTTGAAGCATTTCGCGTCAACGCGGTTCACGAAGTCATGCAGGCTGGTGAACGGGCCGTTTTCCTCGCGCTCGGCGATGATGGCGTCGGCCACGTTGCGCCCAACGCCGCGCACACCGACGAGCCCGAAGCGGATGCCATCCTTAACCGGGGTGAACTCGGCGTTCGACGAGTTGATGTCCGGCGGCAGCACGGGCGTGCCGTTGTGGTTGCAGCTCGCGATGTAGCGGATGAGGCGGTCGGTGTTGCCCATGTAGCTCGACAGCACTGCGGCCATGTACTCGTTAGGGTAATGCGCCTTCAGGTACGCCGTGCGCATGACCAGGATGGAGTATGCAGCCGAGTGCGACTTGTTGAACGCGTACTTAGCGAACTTCTCCGCGTCATCCCAAATCTTCTTCGCGATGTCGAGTGAGTAGCCGTTCTCGACGGCACCGTTGTTCCAGTCTTCCTGGAGCAGGCGCATGATGTCGATTTTCTTCTTGCCCATTGCCTTGCGCAGCTTGTCTGCCTTGCCGGCGGAAAAGCCGCTCATCACCATGGACACCTGCATAATCTGTTCCTGGTAGACCATGGTGCCGTAGGTTTCCTCGAGCACAGGGCGCAGGCGTTCGTCGTAGTAGTGGACGGGCGTCTTGCCGCTCGCCACCTTCACGTAGTCGTCGACCATGCCGGACTCGAGCGGGCCCGGACGGTTGAGGGCAATCGATGCGACGATGTCGGAGAAGCGGCGCGGTGGGAGCCGTGCGAACAGGCTCACGTACAGCGAGCCTTCTACCTGGAACAGGCCGTCCATGTTGCCCGAGCGCATGAGGGCGAAGGCGCCCTCGTCGTCGGTGGGAATCTCCTCGGGCACCATCTTGACGCCAGTGGTCTGCTCGACGTTGCGGCACGCGCGCGAAAGCACGCCCAAAGTGCGCAGTCCAAGGAAGTCCATTTTAAGCAAGCCCAGGTCAGGCGTGTAGTGGCCGTCATATTGTGTGATGATGCCGCCGCCTTTGGTGTCGCGCTTCATGGGCACGTGGTCGGCCATAGGGTCGCGGCAGATGATGGTTGCACAGGCGTGCACGCCCTCGCCTCGCACATGGCCTTCGATTGACTTCGCAGCATCGACAACCTGTCGCACGTCCTCTTCGCCGTCGTAGGCCTTTTTCAGGTCGGGGTTCGTCTCGAGCGCCTTGTCGATGGTGATGCCGAGCTCGTCGCCGATCATCTTGCAGATGCGGTCGCCCACGCTGTAAGGGTAGTCAAGCACGCGCGCAGCATCGCGCACGGCATTTTTCGCCTGCAGCTTGCCGAACGTGATAACGCCCGACACATGGTCCTCGCCGTAGACTTCCTTGATGTGCTCGATGACTTCCTGGCGACGTTCATCCTCGAAGTCGACGTCGATATCGGGCATCTCCACGCGTTCGGGCGACAGGAAGCGTTCGAACAGAAGCCCGTTGGGAAGCGGGTCGAGGTCGGTAATGCCCATGGCGTAAGTGCAGATGGCGCCTGCAGCCGAGCCACGGCCCGGGCCGACGCCGATTCCCTGGCTGCGGGCCCAGGCGATGTATTCCTGCACGATGAGGAAGTACGCCGGGAAGCCTTGCTGCAAGATGATGCCAGCCTCGTATTCATAGCGATCCCATGCCTCTTTGGGCACGGGGTCGCCGTAGCGCTTCTTCAAGCCCCACTCGCACTGCTTGCGGAACCAGCTTTCCTCGGTTTCGCCCTCTGGCAAGGGGAAACGCGGCAGAATGGAGTCGCGCTCGAGCACGACGTCGATCTTTTCGGCCACCTCGACCGTATTATCGCACGCCTCGGGGAACTCGGAGAGCGCATTGCGCATCTCCTCTTCCGTCTTCATGTAGAACTCGTCGTTCTCGAAGCGCATGCGGTTCGCGTCGTTCACCGCCGAACCCGTGCCGATGCACAGCATGATATCCTGCGCCTTTGCGTCTTCCTTCTTAAGGTAGTGGAAGTCGTTCGTGGCGATGGTCTTTAGGCCCGCAAGCTGGGCGACCTTGGTGAGCTGGCGGTTGAGCTCGGTCTGCGTCATGCCGGCGTCGGTGCGCAGGCCCTGGTTTTGCAGCTCGATGTAGAAGTCGCCCTCGTCGAAGCAGCTCGCGAAACGGCGCGCCCACTCGACCGCGTCGTCAAACTGGCGGTTGTCCAGAAGCTTCGGGATGATGCCCGCGATGCACGCAGACGAGCCGATGATGCCGTGGCCGTACTTCTGCAGCATGGAGAACGTCGTGCGCGGCTTGTAGTAGAAGTTGTCGACATGCGATTCGCTGACCAGGTGCAACAGGTTGTGATAGCCCTCGTTGGTCTTCGCAAGGAGCAGCAAATGGTACAGCTTCGGCTTTACGTCCTTGCGCAGCTCCTCGTCGGTGGTGAAGTAGACCTCGCAGCCGTAGATGGGCTTGACCTTCTTGCCCGTCTCCTTCTCGACCGCCGTGCACGCGTCGCACAGCTCCGGCACGCCCGACATGACGCCATGGTCGGTGATAGCCACCGCCGGCATGTCGAGATCGGCGGCGCGACGAACCATGTCCTTCACGTGGGTCAAGCCGTCGAGCAGGGAATATTCGGTGTGATTGTGCAAATGTACGAACGCCATGGATATGCCTCGAATCGCTTACGTGGTATGCGCGCGGAGTGTGTTTGCAAGTGTGGGTGCGCAGCTGTTTTCTCGCGTTTAATCATAGCAGCAAGTGGCAAGTTTTGCATGGCTAACACAGCGAACAAGTGATGGTTTTTCGGGGAAGGCGCACGAGAGCCTGACATGCGCCGCCGCGAGGAATCTCCGCCAACATCAGGGCGGAGCGCCCGCAAGCAGCCGCGGGCCCTCAGGGAACCCGCAAAGTGCGCACGACGATGTCCGCTATTCCGCCGCCAGCATGCGGCAGGCCCATTGGGCGGCAACCATGCTGCCCTTCGTGAGCACGCTCTCGTCGATGGTGAAATGGCAGCTATGCTGCGGGTGCGAAGCCCCCACCTCGGGATTTCTCGTGCCGACGAAGCAGAACACGCCGGGCACGATGTTCAGGTACTCGCTGAAGTCCTCGCCCGAGAGCGTACCGCGGTAGTCCGACACCGCGGACTTCCCCAGCATGTCCACGACCGCACGCCGCGCGACCTCCGCGCACACGGGGTCGTTCGAGAGGCCCGCATTGCCCTCCTCGAACGTGAACTTCACCTTGGCCCCGAAAGCGTGCCCTATCTTGCTCACGATGCGCTCGAGACGATCGGGAACTTCGCGGCGCAGCTTTTCGGTCCAGGTGCGCACCGTTCCCGAAAGGTAGGCGTGACCAGCCATGATGTTGCGCGCCTCGCCACCGTGGAACTCGCCCACGGTGACCACGACCGGGTCGAACGGCGATACGTCGCGGCTGACGAGCACCTGCAGCCCGTTCACCATCTCCGCCCCCACGACAACGGCGTCGACACCCTTGTGCGGCATGGAACCGTGCGCGGAGACGCCCTCGATGTCGATGTGGAACCAGTCGGTGTTGGCCATGCGCTGCCCCGGCGCGCACGACACCGTGCCCGCGTCGACCTCGCTCCAGATGTGCGCGCCGTAAATGGCGTCGACGCCGTTGAGCGCGCCAGCGTCGATCATGGAGAGCGCGCCAATCGAGATTTCCTCAGCAGGCTGGAACAAAATGCGAACCTCGCCTTTGAGCTGCGATTTCGTCTCGAGAAGAATGCGAATCGCACCGAGCATCATGGCCATGTGCGCATCGTGGCCGCACGCGTGCATGACGCCCTCGTTCTCGGAGGCGAACGGCAAGCCTGTGTCCTCGGTCACAGGAAGCGCATCAATGTCGGCGCGAAGGGCCACGCGACGCGCAGGGACGCCGGCGGTATTGTAGGCCGCAAAGGCCTCCCCACGAATCGTCGCGATGATACCGTTGTTGTCGAGGCGGCGATATTCCACCCCCAGGCGATCGAGCTCGCCGCAGAGCATCTCCTGCGTATGCGATTCCCGCCCCGAAAGCTCAGGATGCTGATGAAATAACCGGCGCCACTCGATGATGGCGCCCTCAGCGGACGCGGCGGCATCGCGAACGAGCGCGGCGGTGCGGGTTCCTGCAGGTTCGGATTGGGCGAAAGCAAGCGCTTCGGCATCGGCGCAAGGATACATGGGGGATTCCTCCGTAAAGATAAGGTCAAATCGACCTTGATGGTATTGGAAGAACGGACGAAAGACCAGCGCAAAACGGCAAATTCGCACGAAACCAGAATTAAAGCGGACAAACGGTGAGAAAACGAGCTGGCAGGACGCAGAAGAACCAGAGACGCCCTTCTATCGGGCGAGCTCCTCAAGCCTTCCCTTCCCGATTTAGTTATCTCCGCAGCTCTCCGCGCGCTTGCCCATGAGCAGGTTCAACAACGAACCTGCAACAACGAAGGCAACACCTGCCCAGAAAAGCCCAGGCAGCGCGAGCCCTAAGATAATCGAGCTCGCCGTCACCGAGAGAAAGGGCGCGGCATACGATGCAAGCGCCATGCGCGACACGTTGCCGAACAGCAGCCCGTGGTTCCAGCATGCGTACCCCGCGGCGATCGAGCCCATCGCGGCAAGAAGCGCCAGGATCGACCCGATAGACGGCATGCTTTGGGGAACAGGCGCGCCCGAGGTGGCGAACATCACCCAGAACACCGCCGCGACGCCGATCATGAAATAGGGCGTGGCATCCTTGCCGTTCGTGATGCGCGGCGTAACGACGGAATAGGACGCCCAGGCAAGCGCCGCCGCGAGCGTCAGGGCGAACGGAAGCGGATTCGAGGAGATATCCGCCGCGACGACGCCCGCGTCAAGGCCAGCATCTCCCCCGATAGCGAGCATTACGCCCACCGTCGCGACCGCAGCACCCGGCAGAGCACGGGCGAATCCGCGCGCGCCGCGCATCGCCGTGGAGTTCAAAAGAACGGTAAGTGAGGGCCAAAGGTAGTTCACCATGCTGAGCTCGACCGTTTGCGTGGACGAGGCAGCAAGGCCGATCGAGGCGCTTATGGCGGCCTCGTAAAACACGAAAAGCCCGCCGCTGACCAGGAAGTACTTCAAGGAATAAGCGTTCGGCCGCGATGGGCGCAAAACGATGAACAGCGAGATGGCGCCGAGCGTGTAGATGAGCGCACCGCCAAGCAAGACGCCGAAACCCTGCGAGGCCAGGCGCACAAACCCGAACATCATGCTCCAGAACACGAGCGCAAGAAAGCCCACCATCGTGGCACGATCGCTTTCGCCCATTCGCCTCACGCGGCAGCTTCCCTTTCTCGTCGAATCACCAAACCGCCCTATAGTACAGGAGCGCAGGCGCAATGACCAGCGTCACCCGCACAAGGAGGGGGATACGGCGATGGGTGCCGCCTCAACAGCGAAGGGCAGCAGGGGGTCGCAAGGTAGAAGGGCCGCTAGGCGCATAGGTCGAAGAGGGCACAAGCCGCAAAGAGCTCTGGCCCGGAGCGAAATCACCTCGGGCGAGTGCTTCGGCTTTCGAAACCGTCCCAGCCGACGTGGGGCAGCGTCCTAGCGCTCAGTTTTCACGACAAACCCGAAATAGACGATATGGCCCACCCACACGGCGGCAACAATTGCACGGCCAACAGGAACGTTGCTCATCATGGCAAAGCTCACAGCCAAAAGCGCGGTAACGGGCACGAGGATGGTGAGCTTCGCCCGCAGCGTCATGGAACGCTTGGTCATATAGCCCTCTAACACCATCTTGTAGACCTTCGTGCCTTTAAACCAGCTGTTCAGACGATCGGAGCTGCGCGCAAAGCAGAAGGCGGCCACCAGGATGAACGGCGTTGTAGGCAGAATCGGCAACACTGCGCCCGCCATCCCCAGAGCGAAAAAGAGAAAACCTCCTGCCGCCCACAGGCAGTAGCGCAAGCGTGATTTTACTTGTTTTACCTGCTCAATTGGGATATTTTGCTCAATTTGGGCAGTCTGTTCGTTCACGCGTTATACCTGCTTACTATTCGATATTCAAAAAAATCACAAGAAGTTTACCATGGCTTCCTCGTTAAATATACCACGGAAAACTTTTGAACCTCGAATTGCCTCTCTACGGGAGAAGAAGCCGCTTGCTTGCGGCGGCAATGGCCGATGCCAGCGAGCGCTCATCGTCACCGCGAGCTGCAGCGAGCAGCGACATCGTGCGCTCGAGGCGCGGGGCGACGTCTTGGGAAATCGTCATAGCGGTGGGTTTGCTCGGGAAGTCGGTCTCTAGGAGCAGGCGACCCTCGGGAATAGCGCGCGCATAGGCGCGGCCACGTTTCGTTTTGAGCATGCGCTCGTTCACCGAGAAGAGGCAGCCCGCATCGATGGCGCGAGTCAGCTCCTCTTGCGACCCGGAGAACCAGTGGAAAATGCAGAGGCAGGCGTCGAGGCATCCCGTGCGCTCGAGCACATCGAGCACGCAGGTCGCTGCCGCCGACGAGTGGATGGACATGACGTGCCGAGGTGATTCCCCTGGCGAGCCTGCGGCAGCGGCGCAGACGCGCTCAAACGCCTCAATTTGCGCATCGCGCGTATCGGCGCGTCGCGGCTGAAAGTCAAGCCCCACTTCCGAGATAAGAGGCGCGGCGGGAGCCAGGCGCTCGAACAGCGCGACTTCCCCTTCCCCGCAGGTGCCATCGGCGACCCACCACGGGTGAAGCCCCAAGCCAACCCGCACGCGCGGGGCAAAGGGGGCGAACATCGTGCGGACGCGCTCGAAATCCCGCGGATCGCAGGTTCCCGATAGCGCACCGCCGCATGCGGCATACGCTGCGGCAAGTTCCACCGCATTGCCCGCAAAGTCCAGGTGGCAGTGCGTGTCGATGAGCGGAATCCCCTCCATCATAGCGATCGCCCGCCGTTTTCCAAACCCATAAGCGAGCAGATCGCATAGCCCGCAATCATTTGTCCCATGATGGGAGGCATCCAGGAAGTTGTGCCGAGCGGAAGCTTCTGGCGTCGCTCACCGGGCACTTGCTCGGGCTCGGGCAGGCGCGGGGTGCCCAAAAGCTCGCGCGCTGAAGGCTCGTCGGAATACAGGATGGTCCAGCGTTTGATGCCGAGCTTGCGCGCCTCTTTGCGCAAGATGCGGCAAAGCCCGCAATCGTGCGTGTCGTAGATGTTCGCAAACGAAAGGCGCTCGGGGAAGAAGCGATCCGCTGCACCCGCTGAGCACACGAGCGGAAGGCCCCGATCCTCGCACAGCTTCGCGAGGGCGATTTTCGCGGAGACCGTGTCGATTGCGTCGATCACGAAGTCGACGTCGCCGTGTGCGTCAAGGAAGGAAGGCAGGTTCTCGGTCAGGACGAACTCGTCGACCGTTTCTACCTGGGCCTCGGGGTTGATCGCACGCACCATCTCGCGCGCGACGTCCGTCTTGCGTCGACCGATGGTGCTCTCCCAAGCAACCGCCTGTCGATTCACGTTCGAGGGCTGCACAACATCGCAATCGACCAGCACAAACGATCCGATACCACCGCGCGCAAGGGGCTCAAGGCAGTTCGATCCCACACCTCCCAAACCGAAGAGCAGCACTTTCTTGCCGGCGAGCAAATCGACGCCGTCCTGGCCGAACACGATGGAGAGCCTCCCCCATCGATCCTCGAGAGGGGACGTTCGCGCAACGAGCGGGCGCCCATCGGGTGCGGAGGTTGTGTTCGGTTCGGCTGTCTTAGCCATGGGTTCGTTCCTTCCGGTGGGCTTTGGCGAATTAGGGAGGCGTGGCTTGCCCTCAAAATCGCAGTGGATAGGTGCTCGCAACGCCTCGTGGAGCAGTAGGGCAAGTTCGTGGTCAACTGAGCGAGTTATGCGCGCTCGTTTGCTTCTTTCAAATGGGTGAGAGTCGAGAATTGTCGCAGTTACACCCCAAGTTTTGGTAATGTGGGGTGTAACTACGGAGCGAATGCCACTTTAGCGAGCCATCAACAGCGCATAACTCTTTCTTTGACCACGAAGAAGGCGTCTTGCTACTCGACTACCTTCGCTTCGTATCCCGCATCGACGATGGCGTCGACAAGCACCTGGTCGGCCACGTCAGCAGAGAGCTTTGCCGTCGCGCTGTTGGAGTCAAGGTCGACCACGGCTTCCTCAACGCCCTCGATACCCTCGAGCGCCTTCTTCACGTGGGCAACGCAATGTTGGCACATCATGCCTTCGACGGAAAGCTTTTTCTCCATGATGATCTCCTTCGGTTTCACGGTTTGCACTTCTTTGCTATGACCAGCGGAAACAGGCGACTCGTCGTCGTCTTCCGCAGAGGGCCCGTCCATCGTGGGCACACCCGCCTCGCTTGCGAGCGCAGCCCCGGATGCGGCATCGGGTTCCAGCGCCAATGCCACCTCGCCGAGCATCACAGGCTTCCAACCTCGCAGGCGAAGCGCGTTCGACACCACGCACACCGAGCTGCACGACATCGCCGCCGCAGCAATCATGGGGTTCAAGGTTACGCCCGCGAACGAGAGCGCACCGGCCGCCACGGGGATGCAGATCACATTGTAAATGAGCGCCCAGAACAGGTTCTGCTTGATATTGCGCATGGTCGCGCGCGAAAGCGAGATCGCCGCGGGCACATCGGCCAGGTCGCTTTTCATGAGCACGATATCGGCGCTGTCGATGGCGATATCGGTGCCCGCACCGATGGCAATGCCCACATCGGCGCGCGCGAGGGCGGGAGCATCGTTCACGCCGTCGCCCACCATGGCAACTGTTCCCTGTTTCTGCAGGTCGCGAATGACCTCTTCCTTACCCTGAGGCAACACGCCGGCAATGACGTCGTCGGTGCCGACGCGTTTTTGGATGGCGTGCGCCGTGCGCTCGTTGTCGCCCGTGAGCATGACGGTCCGGATGCCCATGCGCGAGAGCTCGGCAAGCGCTGCAGCGCTTCGGGGCTTGGGCTCGTCGGCCAGCGCGATAAGGCCCGCGAGCTCACCGTCGAGCGCGAAGTAGAGCACCGTCTTGCCCTCGTCGGCCAAGCGCTGCGCCTGTTCGCTTGCAAACGCCGCATTGACGTCGCCGTCTTCCATGAGCCGCGCATTGCCGGCGAGACACGTGCGACCAGCGACAACTCCGCGAAGCCCGCCGCCGGGAATCTGCTCGAAGCGCTCGACTTCTTGTGCCATCGCGCCGCGAGCCTCGGCGTATGCCACGATTGCCTGCGCAAGCGGGTGCTCCGAGCGCTTCTCGAGGGAGTAGGCAAGGGAAAGGAAGGCGAGTGTTTGAGCGTCAACCTGAGAGGTTTGAATGGCTTCGGCAGCACCCAGTCGCTCGGCAGTCCTGACTCGCACGAACAGTCCACTGGACTGTTCGGCTCGTGCGGAACTCGCTTTGTGGGCGCCACCGAAGCCATCTGCCGAGCTCGGGACTCCGCCGGTACAACCCGCAGCGCTCGAAGCGCTGTCGCAACGCCCCTTGACAACCAGCACCTCGCACACCTCGGGCGCACCCTTCGTGATGGTTCCTGTCTTGTCGAGAACGACCGTCTTCACGCCGTGTGCGGTCTGCAGCGCCTCTGCCGACTTCACGAGGATTCCGTTCGCAGCACCGCGTCCTGTCCCCACCATGATGGCAGTCGGGGTGGCGAGCCCCAAAGCGCAAGGGCACGAGATGACGAGCACGCTGATCGCGTGGGAAAGAGCGGTCGCCACACCTGCGCCGACAAACATCCAGATGATGAAGGTGATAAGCGCAATCGCGATGACCACGGGCACGAACACGCCCGAAATCTTGTCGGCGAGCTTTTCGATAGGCGCCTTAGAGCTTGTCGCCTCGTCGACCATGCGCACGATCCCCGCGAGCACGGTGTCTGCGCCCACGCGCTCGGCGCGCATGGCAAACCATCCCGTGCGGTTCACCGTCGCACCCGTAACCGCAGCCCCCACGCCCTTTTCCACCGGTACGCTTTCGCCCGTGATGACGGACTCGTCGACCGTGCCCGCGCCTTCGACCACCACTCCGTCGACAGGCACGCCCGCACCGGCGCGAACGATGAAGATATCCCCCGGTCGCACCTGCTCGACAGGGACTTCTTCCTCGGCACCGTCGACGTTGCGGCGAATCGCCGTTTTCGGAGAGAGGTCCATAAGCTGCGCAATCGCGTCGGTGGTCTTCCCCTTCGCGCGCGCCTCGAAGTACTTGCCCAGCGTGATCAGCGTGAGGATCATCGCCGCCGACTCGAAGTACAAATCCATCGCCACCATGTGCGCGAAATCGACGTCGCCGTGCCCCATTCCCCAGCCGATACGGTAGATCGCAACGATGCCGTAGACCGTCGAGGCAGTCGAGCCCAGCGCGATGAGCGAGTCCATGTTCGGCGAGCCGTGGAAGAGCGTCTTAAAACCCACGCGGAAGAACTTGAAGTTCACGAAAACCACGGGCAACAAGAGCAGGAACTGGGTAAATGCGAACGTGAGCATGTTCTCATGACCCAGGAAAATATCGGGGATGGGCCACCCGAACATGTGCCCCATGGAAAGATAGAACAAGGGAATGGTAAACACGAACGACACGATGAGCCGCATACGCACGTGCGCCGCCTCCTTCGCGGCGGCGTTTTCCCGCGCGGCGGACGCGGTGGCAGGACCGCTCGAAACACCCGCGGCTGCGGCGGCCTCGATT
>OLRJ01000533.1_pt1 | contig 39149 bp, 31 predicted proteins | sample 1672741 | NCBI WGS metagenome assembly OLRJ01 (sample SAMEA3136719, study PRJEB25190) | human gut metagenome | biome: human gut; feature: human-associated habitat; material: faeces | place: Austria | collected 2013 | reverse complement strand
ATCCGTCCCGCTATCTGATCGAAGGCTCTGCGGCTACCCCGAACGGTGACGGCACGTACGGCGTAGAAAAGGCTTACCTTGCGCAGGTTGGCGAAAATAGCTACTACACCATGGACGAGGCATTCAAGGCGCAGACCGCAAGTGGCGAAGCCATCACCTTGTTGCGCGACTACACCACGGGTAGCACGTTCAACTCTGGAACCGTCGCTCGCGTGGTTGACCTGAATGGCCACACCTGGACGTGCACGGGAACCGACGCGAACTCCGCAGCGTTCGAGATCAATAACCCCAACGCATCGCTTACGGTGAAGAACGGCAAGGTCGTCAGCTCGCAGCTCGTCGGCCTGATCCCGTCTGCCATGGGCGGCACCATCAAGTACGACAACTCCACCCTTACGTTCGAGGGCGTTGAAGCCTCTACCACCGCCACGAGCGGCATCGAGACGAACGGCAACAACACGAACGACACCGTTGCCCTGAAGAACAGCACGCTCAACGTTCCCAACGGCTTCGGCATTTACTTCCCCAGCAGCGGAACGCTTACCATCGACAACTCCGTGATTAACGCGAAAACAATGGGCGCGCAGGTGTGCTCGGGCAACCTGAACATCAACGCCGGCAGCACGATCACCGTGTCGGGCGACCCGGTTGAGAAGGCCGAGGGCGACGGCGCCATCCAGGACGGCGCGGCGATCTCCATCGTCAACCGCCCCGGCTACAAGGGTCTTGGCCAGATTGCTATCACGGGTGGCACCTTCAAGGCTAAGGATGCCAACGCGGCGATCAAGGCCTAAACTTGGGATTCCTCGACCAAGCAGGAGTCGGCTTTCGACAACTCTGCTAAGACGGTCGCTGTTTACGGTGGCATCTTCTCTTCCTCAGTCCCCGAGGCTCTGTGCGCTGAGGGCTGCAATCCTGTCGAGAACCCTGACGGCACGCATGGGGTTTCTGGTTCGGTCGCACAGGTTGGTTTTAAGGCATTCAATACCCTGCAGGCCGCCATCGATGCAGCCCAGGACGGCGAGACGGTCACGCTGCTGGCGGATGAGACTGAAGACGTGACCATCAGCAAGAGCATCGCCCTCGATCTGGGCGGCAAGACGCTGACGAACACAAATGCTGGCAAGGCCACGATTTCCGTGCAGGGCGGCACCGTCACCGTGAAGAACGGTAATGTTGCGGGCGGCACCGGCTACTACAACATTGAGATCACGAAGGACAGCAACGCCAACCTGACGCTGGTGGATGTGACCGCTACGGCGGGCAACACTGGCTCCTCTATGATTGACAACTGGGGCACCCTGACCATCGAGAGTGGTTCGTACTCGGGTGGTCTGAACGTTGTGAAGAGTGAGGAAGACTCGACGCTCACCATCAACGGTGGCAAGTTCGAGCTGAGCTATGCAACGGGTGGTTATACGGGCGTTGTTTTCGCCTACGGCAACACGACGATTACTGGCGGCGAGTTTATCCAGAGCCTGACCACCACAGGACGGTGGAACCACCCGCAGGTTATCGCGACTGGTGTTGTGGAAGGCCATACTGCTATCACGCGGGTTACCGGCGGCCACTTCGTCAACAAGCTGTCTAGGGAGAACATTTTCCGCGGCATCGGCAAGGGCACTTCTGACAACTTCGAGGTTTCTGGCGGTACGTTTAATCAGAGCATTTCCGAAGACTACTGCGCCGATGGCTTTATTCCTACCAAGAACGCGGATGGCACCTATGGCGTCAAGGAAGGCCACTATGTTGCCCAAGTCGGCAGCACGAAGTACGAGACGCTGGCCGACGCGATCCGTCTGGCTGCAAAGGGCAAGACCATTACCCTACTGACGGATGTTGAGCAGAACACCCAGCTGACCATCAACAAGAACATCACGCTGGACCTGAACGGCAAGACCATCAAGAACACGCAAGACATTCGGGGCGATAATGCCAACGCCATCCTGTCCATCACAAATGGCGCCAAGGTGACCATCACTGGCAACGGCACCATAGATGCCAAGGAGAACGACTGCTACACCATCAACGTGGTGAAGGGCGACTTGACCATCGAAAACGGCACCTTCTACGGTAACGTCAGCGTGGTTCAGGTGGAGGAGGGCACCCTGTCCGTCAAGGGCGGCACCTTCGACCTGCACCAGAAGTGGGATGGCAGCAGCAAGTATCTTATCAACTGCATCGATAAAGCGTATGCGAGCGGCAGTGCGAAGGTCGCCATCAGCGGCGGTACGTTCGTCGGCTTCGACCTCAGCGTCTCTCCCGAGGGCGAAGGCACCAGCTACCTGGCTCCCGGTTACGCTCCTACCGACAACGCCGATGGCACATACGGCGTCAAGCTTGCCGAAGGCGCGTATCTGCTGCAGGATTATCGCACCGGCGACCAGGCATCTTGGACGTATCCCGCCAAGGAAGGCATGGCGTTTGCCGGTTGGTACAAGGATGCTGCATTTAAGACACCCTGCACCGAAAGTGACGTCGAGGGTGCCGCCTACGCCAAGTTCGTGAAGATCACCGATCTACTGCAGTTCCAGGGCGGCTCGCTGAGAATGGATGTTACCGACCCGGGTACGTCGACTTATCTGCGTTTTGGATATACCAAAGCTATTCCTGAAGGCGCCACATTTGTCGAGAACGGTTGGTACATTAAAAGCGTTAAAGCAAATACATCCGCAGATACTCGCTTTGTAGCAACCAACAATGTTTTGAACAACGATGACACCATTACATCCAATTTGGTAATCATCAATGTGCCAAAAAGCTACTATGCGGTCGATTTCGCCGAAAAAGCATTTGTTAAGTACATGACCGCCGATGGAACCACCGTCGAAGCCGTCGAAAATGCTTACCAAACACGTTCGGTAAGCGAAGTTGCAGATGCAATTCTTGCGCACCCCATGGCAAGCCAAGCCGAGAAGGATTACGCTAAGAAAATCAAATCTGCAGTTTAGTAGAGAGTCGAGAGATATGCAAAAGAGCTACGAGAATCCCGAAATGGAAGTTATCGAACTGGAGAATCGCGACGTTATCGTTTCTTCGGTCGACCCTTTGCCGGGAGACAACCACTTCAATCCGGGTCTTGAAGAATAGTTTTCTCAGCTTCGCAAGGGTCTTGCTAGCTTCGCCGCGCACGGTCCTTCGATGACTCCCGGTTTGACGCATCTAGCAAAGGGCGGGCGTTCTACGTCCGCCCTTTGCTTACCAGCAAGCACCCAGCAACAAAAAAACGAAGGACAAGCGAATCTATGGATACGCGAAAACGTAATGTACTTATCGGCGTGGGCGCGGCGATTTTGGTTGTCGTCGTGATTCTCGTTGTCTTGATGGTGTCGGGCGGCTCGAGCCAAGATGAGGCGGCGTCGAAAACGGACAGCGCTGTTGCAGCTGCCTCCGACTCATCTTCTAAGGACGTAGGCGCAATGCATGCGTCGGGCGACGGCACGGCCGACAACGAGGTTGATGCGTCCGAGGTGTACGGGGATTCTCCTGATGCCGCGACGGGCGAGTCCTCCGCTGGAGCGTCGACTTCTGGCGGCGACGCTCCGAGCGTGAGCGGCTCTGGCTCCACTTCGGACAACCAGCCGAGCGGCTCGAACGCAGGCAATGGCGATTCATCCGACAAGGGTTCGGGCGATTCTGCAGGTAGCGACCCGGCCGGTGGCGCCGATCCCGGCGTCAAAACTGAGCCCGATGGCTCAAAGTGGACGGGTTACTACTAAGCCACCTATCCTTATCGCGCCTACTGCTCGGCAGCGGAACAACCGAAGCGGGTTCCAGGACGATTCCCGGAACCCGCTTTTTTAGCATCCTTCATTTTTGTTGGCTGCAATTTTCCCGGTTCTCGTTTCGGACGGCGGTCCTTTTAGGGTCACCGTTTCGGGTTGCCGTTCGTTTCCCAGCAATCAATTTCGCAGCCGCTTTCCCAACCTTCGTCAAAAGCGGCGGTCGCTTTCTCAGGCCTTCGTCTTTCTACATCCTGGTAACCTCAAGGCGTTTGAGCAGGTCGATGTCTTCTTGTGCGCTACGTGCATCGGTGACGAGCTCACTCATGCTTGCGTTGCGCGAGAGTCCCTTGCGGATAACGTGCCCCACTTGATAGAGGCACGCTGCTGGAGCAAGCCACGCATGCTTGCGCGCTGGCGCCCAATGAGCGCGCCCGCCCTCGTAAAGATAGCGAACCAAGGCCGCGGGGCTGCGAAGGTTGTGCAGCACCGTGCGGGTTGCCTGCGCGCCGCGCTCCATCTTGCGTCCCATGTTCCCCCGCTGCATGATGTAGAGCAGAAGGTCGCTCGCAAGCTGCGCGTCGGCTTCGCCAAACCACGTTGCCGATGTCTGAAGCCCCAGGTAGGTGCGGCAAAGCCACGTTGTGGTGACCGCCAGCTTCTCCATGCCGATCTGCTGCGCCGCATGTTGAAAGCCGCGTTCCCAAAGCTCGTCGGTCAAGTGCGCGTCGACGAACATCTGCCAATCCAGAATCTGGCGAAGCCCCAGACCCGAACCTAGATGCTGGTTGATATGCGCGAGCAACACCAGGCCGTTCTCGAGCGGCGGCAACACGGGCACGCTGAAGCCTGCGACATCGGTCCATTCGGCGCGCGGGATGGCGTCGTAAATTGCCTGGTCAAGGAAATGTGCCTGCTGCTTGTTGGCGCATGTGCTGAAGTACCGATGCAGCTCGATTTCGGGACAGCCCGCCTTCTTGAAGCCCGCGTGGCGCGGATTGATTTCAAGCTCAATATCGTTTTCCCATCCCAAGCGCTCCATGAGCGAAAACGCCTGCTCGAAGTGGTCGGGCGGCACGATGAGGTCGATGTCGCCCATGCTGCGGCTGTTCGGCTGCGGGTAATTTGCCGCAGCGGCCGCACCCTTCAGCACGGCAACGGGGATGCCTGCCTGGCGAAACTCGGCGAGCACGCCGTCTTGCGCCATCATGAGGCGATACCAGCTTGACAGGTTTTTCCCGGCGCGCGCAAGGTATTCCGCCTGGTCGGCAGGGGAGAGCCCAAGGGATTCAATGGCGTTTGCCGGATAGCCGATGACGGATTGCGCCTCCAGCTCGGATCGCACGGCAGGCCACAGACCGTCAGGGATGGGTGGGACGAGGAGTGAGACGGGAAGCGGGATCGGGGTCGGGCGATTTGCCTCATGTGCGTCAGTTCCGCCTGGAGCGAGGGTGGGGCGGCTTGCGTCAGTTCCGCCTGCAACAGGGGCTGGGCTGCCCGCCTTGCCATCTGGCGCGCTTGCAGGCGAGCTGGAAAGCCTGGCCGCGGGTGCTTCGTCGCGCGCAGCGTGTTGGAGGGTGCTTTCGGCGGCGATGATTCTGATCGCGTATTCTTCGGCGGCAGATAGCTCCACGGACTTATCCTCTCGTTGCTTCGTTGTGGCATGCGCGCACGTGGAAATTGCTTGCGAACCTGGCAATCAGTCGCGCGCTCTTCCTGTGCGCCTATAATATAGCAGCGTTAATCACGAATCGAGAAATGCCTACATACCGTGCAATTCGGGAGTAGTTGCGGTGGCTGTCGCCGCCTGTGAGCAGCCACTAGCTGCCTGCAATCCGCTTGTGCCGGCTGCAACCCGCTCGTGTCGTCGTCGCCTTCCCAAGGAGCGAAGTTTATGTTCTGCGTCCAAATAGCCGAGGTTCTTGTCGCCATCGAGAACCGCTATGCGTTCACCGAACGGCTTTGCGCGGACTACATTGTCGATGTTTTACCTGATGAATGCACGTTTTTGGTATCGGCGACGCCAGAGGAGATTGCGGCGGAGAACAGCGATGAGGGCACGTTCTCGCCCGCGTATTGCGAGTCGCTTGCGCTCTATCGCAAGATTTGCACGCACATGCTGGACTACAACGCGTTTCTGCTCCATGCGGCAATCGTCTCGTATGCGCGCCGCGGCTTCGCGTTCGCAGCGAAAAGCGGCACGGGCAAGAGCACGCACGTCGCGCAGTGGATGCGCGCGCTGGGCGACGACGTGACGGTGGTGAACGGCGACAAACCAATCCTGCGCTGGCGAAATGGGGAAGCCGTCGAAACCGCCTGCGACCAGCCGGTGGGTGAGTTCATCGCGTACGGCACTCCATACTGCGGCAAGGAAAACTGGGGGCAAAACACGAGCGTTCCCCTTCGCGCCGTTTGCTTTATCGAGCGCTGCGAGCCGGGCGAGTCGGACCGCCTGTCCCGTTTGGAAGACGACGGGGAAATCGTCGCGCGCATCATGAATCAGATTCTGATGCCGCATGATCCCGCTTTGGCTGCTCGGCAGCTTGATTTGCTCGATAGGTTGGTGAACAGCGTGTCGTTCTACGTGCTACGCTGCACGCCGACTCCTGCCGCCTTTGACGCGGCGTTCCAGATGACGCTGTGCGATAATGGGCGCGAACGAATGCATCGATGCGAAGGATCTGGGCATGAAGATTAAAGACGGTTTCATCGTGAACAAAGTGGGCAGTCAACATGTGGTCGTGCCAGTGGGCGAGGCCAGCATGGAGCGCCACTGCATGATTCGCCTGAACGACACGGGCACGTTCCTGTGGGAGCAGCTTAGTGCAAATACCACGGAAAATGAGTTGGTCCGGGCTCTGCTGGCAGAATACGCGGTCGATGAAGACACGGCGCATGCCGATGTTGCGGCGTTTTTGGGTAAGCTTCGCGACGCCGACTTGCTTGAGGAGTAGGAGCCTAACCGCTAGGTTCCAGTCGGCAAGCGATTCATGACGTGCAAAAATAACATACCCTCGGCGGCCTCTTCCCATATGGCGCCTTCCCCGACAGCTTCTCATGCAGCGTCTTCGGCGGTGTCTTCCGCTGTAACCGCGTCGAACGCCCCCTCGCCTTCTCATTCTTCGGAACCTCTCAAAATCGAAGACGTGCTCGCATCCGAGGGCTTCTACATGGGGCCGCCTGTGGGCGTTTCCATGTGGCCGATGCTGCGTAACCGCCACGACGTGATGATGGTTGTGCCAGCCGAGGGCGAGCTGCGCCGCTACGATGTGGCGCTGTACCGCCGCGGTGAGAAGTACGTGCTGCATCGCGTGGTGGGGCATTATGGGAAAGGCTCCGAAAAAGGCTACGTGATCTGCGGAGATAACTGCGTCATGCTGGAATACATCCCGCGCGAGGACGTGCTCGGCGTGCTGCGAGGCTTCTATCGCGACGGCCGCCACATCGATTGCGAGACGTCCCGCGGATACCATTTGTACTCGAAGCTGTGGGTGGCGCTGTTCCCCGCACGCAAGGTGTGCAAGGGCGCAAACGCTGCGGTAAGGCGCACGGGCAAGCGCGTGCTTGTGGCATGCGGTCTGCGCAAACGCGATGCCGCGAGCGAAGCGGGGCGAAAATGATGCGCAGGGCTGAGGCGCGCGAACAGGACAAGGTCACCTACGCGTGGCTGTTCGCGCAATCGAAGGCACAGCATGGCCGCATTGTGGCGTTGTCGGTGTTGTGCACGGTGCAAGCGGCGGTGCTCGTGAGCTTCGCTCTGGCGTGCCGCGCAGTCATCGATCAGGCAGTCGCGGGAAACATCGACGGTTTGCTGGCAAGCGCGGCGGTACTTGCAGGCGTTATCATCGCACAGCTAGTGCTTCGCCTGGCTATCAACAGCACCCAGGAGCGCATTCGGGCCCGTTTCGCCCTTGAGCTGCGGAAATCGATGCTCGATAGCATCTTCGCCGCGCGCTTTGGCAACATTTTGCGCTTCCATTCCGGCGAGCTTTCCAACCGCATGTTCTCTGACGTGCAGGTTGTGTCGAACGGCGTGGCGACCATCATCCCGAGCTTCGTGTCCATGCTCATGCAGCTCGTGTTCGCCATTGCGGTGCTCGGGCTGATCAGCCCGCCCATGGTGGCCCTGTTTGCTGCCGCCGCGCTGCTCTCGTTCGTGTTGGCGCGCACGCTGCGCGGACGGTTGAAGGCGCTGCACAAGATCGTGCAGGAAAAGGAAGGTGCCGTGCGCGTGTTTCTGCAAGAGGCGCTCGAGCATCAGCTGGTCATCCGCTCGTTCGGGGCCCAGCCCGCCACGAGTGCGCGCGCCAACAAGCTGCAGGAGGACCATTTCACCGTGCAGATGCGCCGCCGCGGGTACTCCATCGCCGCCAACGCGAGTTTCTCGTTCTTCTTCAACGCGCTGTATGCTGTGGCGCTCACGTGGTGCGCGTTCGAGCTTCTGCATGGCGCCATGAGCTACGGCACGCTTATGGCGGTGCTGCAGCTGGTGGCGCGCATTCAGGCGCCGGTCTCAAGCTTGTCGGGTATGCTGCCGCAGCTGTATCAGACGCTGGCATCGGCGGAGCGCCTGATGGAGGTGGCGGAATTGCCGCACTCGGAGGGCTGCTTGCCTGTGACCGCCGAGGAATTCTATCAGCGACTCTCAGGCGTGCGGATGCGCGATCTGGCGTTTTCCTACGACGATGGGGAAGCGGAAGGTGTCGCCGCTTGCGCCGAGCAGGAGAAAGCAAAAGGCGCTTCCACGCCCATTGGGGGAGCGAGGGGGGAAGACGGCGCTGCGTCCCTGGATGGGCCCGATACCGTCGAAAGCGCCCCAAATCGCTGCTTAGAAGCTATCGATTCCCCCTGCGACGCGGGCGAGGCAGAAGGTAGCGCTGCGTCCGCAGGGGGGATGGAGACTCCTTCTGGGGAAGAGCCCGTGAGCTTGACCTGTGCTGACGTATTCGTTCCCAAGGGCTCCTTCGTGGTGGTGGAAGGTCCATCCGGCTCCGGGAAATCCACGCTGTTCAAGCTGCTGTTAGGTGCCTACGATGCAGATGGCTTCGCGTACGAGCTCGCCGTAGGTGCCGCGACGTCCGCAGCAGCTGCACCCGATGCCCTCGCAGGCGCGGTCGCTACGGGCGCGCCTCTTACCGATGCCCCTGCGAGTGCGTTCGCCGTTCCCGCCTGCTCCGCATCTCAAGTGCCGCCCGGCGCGTTCGCCTATGTGCCGCAAGACAACTTCCTGTTCGCAGGCTCGATTCGCGAAAACGTGGCGTTCGCGGCCTCTGATGCGACCGATGACCAGGTAAAACGTGCGTGCGAAGTGGCGTGTGCGTGGGACTTCGTGGAAGAGCTTCCGCTGGGACTCGACACGATGATCGGCGAGCACGGGCAGGGCCTTTCCCAGGGGCAGCTGCAGCGTCTGGCTATCGCGCGTGCGGTGTGCTCGGGCGCACCCATCATGGTGCTCGACGAGGTCACGAGCGCGCTCGATGACGCAACCGAAGCGGCCGTTCTTGCCAATATAGCCTCACTACCTGGTAAAACGATTTTCGTCGCCGCCCATCGCGCAAAGGCGCGCGAGTTCGCCACCATGCGCCTTCACGTGGAAGACGGTGTGCTGACCGAAGCGCGTTAGGACGCATTCCTGCATAGACTTCGTCAAACACTTCTTGGGCCTCTTCCTCGAAATCGCGTCGTCGTGGACAAAAATTGGCGATATGTGAGGAGTATCAATAAACTAACTTCCATTCGAAAATTTTGACCTGGAAAAATGCCGACGGAAGCGTGGGCGAGTGATCTTTCCTGGGCGCAAGGACTCACATATCGGCCGTATTTGTCCACAGCCCCCGTTTCCCGAGAAGAAGGCGCCGTGCCAGGTCGCGTAATCGTCGCGGCATCCCAATTGTCGTGCGACAAATGCGCCTCTCGAGCAAAACATGTGGTAGATTATTGTTGGCAAATCAGGCGAAGCGGCAACAAGAAAGGGACTGCGTGGTTTTCAGCAAGTTGATAGCCATCTACCTTTTCCTGGGCGGAACCGCCGCCGGCGCCTTCGCGCTCACCGCCCTCTTCGACGTCGCCAAGGCCGTGAAAGACCATCGCCGCGGCGAGTACGGCAGAGCGTTCCTTGCGCCGCAATCGGTGATTTCCGAGCCCACGTACAAGCGCATTCGCCGATTTGTGTACGGCACCGCCCTGATCGTCGTCCTCACGGGTGAGCTGTGCCTGGTCGCAGACCTAGGACGCCCCGAAGCATTCTTCTTCCTGTTCCTGTACCCGACGAGCAGCCTGGTCTCCATCGGCGCTTTCGCCTTGACGCTGCTCACCGTCTTCCTGGTAATCTCCCTTGCCGACACCATTTTCGTGCTGCCGAAATGGGCGCGCGCCGTATCGTTCGCCGCAAAGGCGATAGGCCTTCCTGTTGCGGTCATCGTGATGGTCTACACTGGCTTGCTCCTCCAAAGCGTTATCTCGGTCGAAATCTGGCAGTCGGCGTGGCTACCCGTTCTTTTCGCGGCATCGGCGCTCTCGTGCGGCTGCGCAGTGGTTATGCTCGCGGCCTGCACCTGCGAAGATGTGCGCGTGACGCGTATCATGGCACGCCTGCTCGCCTGGATCGACATCGCGTTCATCCTAATCGAGATAGTCTCTATCGTTGCTTTGCTTGCCTTCGGGAAGGGGAGCGCCTCCATGGCGGTCATGCGGCTTTTCGAAGGCGACCTGTCGACCACGTTTTGGGCAGGTTTCGTCGCTTGCGGACTTGCGATTCCTCTTGCTGCGGAAACAGTTTCCCTGGCGCGCAAGCGGGAGATTCCCACTCCGGGTGCAGCGGGAATTGCCACATTGGCGCTGGTCGGAGGGCTTTGCCTTCGAATCGCCATCGTCGCATGCGGCGTGGCACCTTCGCCATAGTGGGGAGAGACAACGGACATATGAGGTAAGTGCAAGAAAAGGGAAACGTGAAGCAGCAGATTAAAGAAATACCGCCGTTTTCGTTCGATGAGTCCAGCGACTTGCCGATGTGGGTGCAGCTGCGCAATCGCATGGCCTACCTCATCACATCGGGCTTCTACAAGCCGGGCGAGAAGCTGCCGACGGTGCGCAAATATGCAGCTGAACTGCGCATTGCGTACAACACGGTGAGCAAGGCCTACATGGGGCTCGAGCGCGACGGCTACGTGACCACGGTGCGCGGCAGCGGTGTGTTCGTGAACGATCCGGACGCTATCTTGAAACCCGCGCCGGAGGTGGACGCGCTTGTCGAAGAGTTCGTGAAAGGATGCCTCGAAAACGGCATGTCATATGACGACATTCCGAAGATGGTGTCTTCGTGTGTAAGGAGGATGAAAAAGGATTATGAGAAAGCTCAAGGATAAGACCCGCCCTCAGGAGCAGAAGGACACGTATCGCCGCTCCGAAATGGAGTTCGGCGTTGCGGCGGACGCGTATCGCTCCGACCCGACGAAGAAAGCCACGCGAAACGGCGCGGTGATGATCTCTGTGGTGCTCGCTCTTGTCGCGTTCGCGGTTGTGCTTGCGGCGTTCATTCTCGCGCTCGGCAAGTTCACGTTCGCGGGGATCATCGTCTCCGTGATCGTGGGCCTCACCGTCCTGTCCTCGATACATGTGTGCATGGACTGGGAACGCGTCGTGGTCATGCGCCTCGGCCGGTTCGACCGCCTTGCGGGCCCGGGGCTGTTCTTCACCATACCACTGTTCGAATTCTGCACGCTGCGCGTCGACCAGCGCATGAATGCCACGCCGTTTGGTGCCGAGGAGGCGCTGACCAGCGACCTTGTGCCGCTCGACGTGGACGCCGTGCTGTTCTGGGTTATCTGGGACCCCGAAAAGGCCTGCACCGAAGTGCAGGATTGCCACTTCGCCGTGGCGCTTTCCGCGCAAACGGCCCTGCGCGATGCCATCGGCCGCGCGTCGCTCCAGAACGTGGTCATGCGCCGTCATCAGCTTGACCAGGAGCTTCGCGAAGCTGTCGAGCAGAAGGTGTCGGACTGGGGCATCTCCATCGTGTCGGTCGAGGTACGCGACCTCATCATCCCCAAGGAACTTCAGAATGTGATCTCGCTTGAAGCGCAGGCCGAATGCCGCAAGAGCGCGCGCATTACGCTGATGGAGGCCGAGAAGGACATCTCCGCGATCCTCGATGACGTCGCGCAATCGTACATTCACGACGACATCGCCCTGACGCTCCGCAAGATGCACCTCACCTACGAGGGCATGCAGGACAACGACGGGGCACTGGTGGTCCCCAGCGCTTACAGCGACGGCTTCAACGTTAAGCCGGGTGAGGAGCCGACGAAGTCGCCGAGCGAAAAGCTCGTGAAGTAGGCGGGCGGAACGGGTGCGCACAAAGTTTGGTGACGAGTCGACGAACTAGGCGAGTAAAGCAGCCATCGTGGGGTACGCGCGGGGACCGGCGGCCCGTGAAGTAGTCGACGACGGCGGCCGCATAAGGACTGGCGAGCAGTCGGCGACGGCGTTTGAGCAGAGCCCGGCGAAGTTTCCCAGCGAAATCTACTATCTACAAGATAGAATAGTTATACTTGAAATTGTCGCACGACACTATTGATTGTCGTGCGACAATTTTGTTACAATCCACGAAAAGGATCACCAGCTGAGATCCTGGGCAAATATTCGGTGAAAGGTTATCTTTGTCGCCACATGGATGAACTACTTGTCGAATAGGCGGAACGTGCGGGCGAGGCACGTTCCGCAAAGTAGGGTTGCCCGCACGACGCGGGCGCCAAAGAGATACTAAGGGGGGAAACATGGGTCTTGAATCCTTATTCCTGTTCACGTTGCTGGGAGGGCTAGCGGCAGGAGCCTACGTGTTCGAAACTTGCTTCCAGCGCACCCGCAAGGGCGAGCGTCCGTGGCTCGTTCCTCTGGTCGTCGTGGTGCTGTTCGCCATCGGCATGATCGCCGCCGCGACGCACGTCCACAGCCTTTCCCGCGCATTTGCGTCCATCGGCGCGGGCACGGTCAACTTCGGCTCCGGCATGGTCAAGGAAGTGCTGCTTGCAGGCATCTTCTTCATTCTGGCGCTTATCGACCTCATCATCACCTTCGTGAAGAAGGACAGCCCGTTCGCTCTGCGCGTCATCGGCGCGATTGCGGCGGTGCTCGTCATCGTGCTCATGGGCACGGCCTACATCGATGTGTACGGCAACGCCGTGTGGAGCAACGCTCCCGCGACCGTGCTCTCGTTCGTCGCAGGTGCGTTGGCGATGGGCCTTGGCCTGTGCGCCGCTTTCGGTTCGGCTGACATCGCCGAGAAGCCGGTCATGTACACCCTGGTCGCCGTCGACGTCGTGCTCGCCGTCGGTCTGGCGCTCGAAATCGCCGCTTTCTCCGGCGCGGGCTTGAACCCGGCCATGCAGATCGCGGGCCTGGTCATCGCTCCGATTGCATCCGCAATCCTGGTGTTTGCCGGCGCAAAGTTCAACAACAAGAAAACGCTCGCGATCGTCGTGTGCGCCCTGCTGGTGATTGGCGTTGCCATTGCCCGCTACGGTTTCTACGCGACCTGCGCAATGTAGGAAAGCAGAAAGGGGGAACCAACAGTGAGTACGAACAACATTTCCCGTCGTGGTTTCTTGGGTGCTTCTGCTGCTGTTATGGCTGGCGTCGCGGGTCTGGCTGCGACCGGCTGCTCTGCGGAATCCAGCCTTGAGGCCACCGACGCAAAGGGCATGCCCACCGATCCCGCGAAGGGCGGCGAATGGACCTCTGCAGCGTGCTGGCACAACTGCGGCGGCCGTTGCATGAACAAGGTTATGGTCAAAGATGGCGCGGTGATTCGCCAGAAGACCGACGATACGCATGAAGACTCTTTCGATTATCCGCAGCAGCGCGGTTGCGTGCGCGGCAAGGCGCAGCAGCAGCAGTGCTTCGGCGCCGATCGCCTGAAGTATCCCATCAAGCGCAAGACTTGGTCGCCGGAGAACCCGAACGGCGAGATGCGCGGCAAGGACGAATGGGAGCGCATCAGCTGGGATGAGGCCATCAGTTACATTGGCGATCAGTTCAAGACCATCAAGGAGAAGTACGGCAACCAGGCGTTTCTGCTGGGAAGCTACGGCTCGCGCCTCGCGTTTGCGCCGCTTCTGGCATGGGGCGGGCACACCAACACCGCCGACACCACTTCCCATGGTGCCTATCTTTTGAATACCGCCGACACCATCGGCATTCCCCGCACCGATGCGGGCGTGTGCAACGATCGTACCGACATGCTGAACGCCGACATTATCGTGTTCTACGCGTCCAACCCCGCATGGTCTGCCGCCGGTACGCCGAGCTACCACTACATCCGCGCGAAGGAAGCGGGCGTCAAGTTCATCACCGTCGACCCGATCTACACGGCATCTGCCCAGATGCTCGACGCCGAGTGGATTCCCATCCGCACCGGCACCGATACGGCGTTCTTGCTGGGCGTCGCTTCCGAGATGATCCGTCTGGACAAGGCCGAGGGCGATATTGTCGACTGGGAGTTTTTGGACAAGTACACCGTCGGTTTCGACGCCGACCACAAGCCCGAAGACCTGAAGGAAGACGTCAACTTCGCCGACTATTTGGAAGGCAAGTACGACGGCGTGAAGCACGACGCCGAGTGGGCGTCTGCCATCTGCGGCGTTCCCGTTGAGAAGATCACGTGGTTCGCTCGCGAGATCGGCAAGAAGAAGAACGTGTGGCTGCTTCACAACTTCGCCGCCGCTCGTTGCGATGCATGCGAGAACGTTCCGCAGCTGTTCATGACGCTTGGCGCTATGGGCGGCCACATGGGCAAGCCCGGCAACTGCACCGCGAACAACTACCATGCAAACGCTGGTAATGGCGGCCCCGCCCTGGTGAAAGGTGGCAGCTCGGGTTATCCGAGCCAGAAGAACGAGATCGACGGCGTCATCCCCGGACCTCAGGTGTGGGAAGCGTGCCTGACCGGCAAGTATCGCATGGTCGGCGACTGGTACTCCGGCAAGGGCTCGCAGGCTGGTGAGGATCGCACGTGCGACATCCACTGCATCATCCACGACGAGAACGCCTACCTGCAGACCGGCCCGAACATGAAGCGCGGCATCGAGGCGCATCGCAAGATGGACTTCGTTCTGGCAAAGGCCCAGTTCATGACCACGCAGGCGATGTATTCCGACATCGTGCTGCCCGTCACCACCCAGTGGGAAGTCCCTGGTGGCCTTTCCGCTTCCAACCGCGAGTTCTTGTTCTGCTTCTCGCAGGTCACCGAGCCGCTGTTCGAAGCGAAGACCGACGTCGAGATCAACTCCCTGATCATGGAGGCCATCGGCGTGGATCCGAAGACGGTGTACCCGATCAGCCCGAAGCAGGCGTTCTTCAACAGCATCGCGGGCGCCACGGTTATCGCGGACGACGACTCCGGCAAGTACGTGCCGCTCGTCACCGTCACCGAGGCCGACCTCAAGGAGTGGGGCGTCGAGGGTAAGACCCAGACCGGCCGCGTGGGCTTGAACGAGTTCGTCTCCAACGGCGGCTACCAGGTGGAGCGCAAGAAGGACGACAAGTACTCTTCGTTTTTGGGCTACGCCTCGTTCATTCAGGACCCTGAGAAGAACCCGCTCAAGACCAAGAGCGGCAAGTTCGAGATCACCTGCCAGGCGAAGGCCGACCTGTTCAACAGCATCGGCCTGTGCGACCACACCTACGCGCCGTACCCCGAGTACCTCGTTCCCGGCACGGGCTACGAGACCACCTTCAAGGACGGCAAGATTGATGGCGAGAAGGGCGAGTACCCGTACCTGCTGTTCAATCCGCACTACTTCCGCCGTTCGCACTCCGTGTTCGACAACTGCCCCTGGCTGCGCGAGGCTTGGGCGAACCCCGTGTTCCTGAACGCCTCTGACGCGAAGGAGAAGGGGATCGAGGACGGCGACACGGTGCGCGTCTGGACGAAGTACGGCGAAGTGCTGCGCAAGGCGTGCTGCATGGAGAACCTCATGCCCGGCGAAGTTGGCATTCCCCATGGTTCTTGGGTTCGCCTGAACGAGAAGACCGGCATCGACGAGGGTGGCGCCGACAACTACCTCACCGGCAACAACATTTCCGGCTGCGGCGTGACCAGCTACAACAACAATAACTGCAATTTCGAGAAATACGATGGCCCTGCATTGGAAGACGACTGCTACACCGATGCACGCATCCTGAATCTTGGCTAAGGAGGGAATCATGGCTTTTGGTTTTTACTTTGATATGACGCGTTGCATCGGCTGCCGCGCGTGCCAAGTGGCGTGCAAAGACAAGAATCGTCTTGAGGTCGGAACCCTGTATCGCAATGTGAAGAGCTACACGGTCGGCACGTTCCCCAACGTTAAGTCGTACAGCTACTCTGGCAGCTGCAACCATTGCGAGAACCCGATCTGCTTGGCCAACTGCCCGACGGGCGCGATCAGCAAGGCTGAAGATGGCACTGTCGTTCAGGACCAGAACAAGTGCATTGGTTGCCGAATGTGCGTGATGAGCTGCCCGTACGGCCATCCGCAGTATTTCCCCGAGAAGGGCGTTTCCGGCAAGTGCGACGGTTGCTACGGCCTGCGAGCCAACGGCGATCAGCCCGCTTGCGTTGCGGGTTGCCCGAACCGTGCGCTTGACGCTGGCGATGTTGACGAGCTTCGCAAGAAGTATGGCAACGATCTGGACAAGGGCACCATCGTGGTGCTCCCGAGCCCCAATCTTACCCAGCCGAACCTCCTCGTCAAGACCAAAGATCTTGCGTTCGATAGCTCTGCTGTCGAGCTGACTTGGTAAAACCGGGGTTTCATTTGCCGCCGCGCCGCATCTCGTTTGTGGCGCGGCGTTTTCTTGTCGTGCAGTATTCACTGGAACAGTTGGCTGCCCGTGTTCTCGCTGCGGCGGGAAGGGGGCGGCCTTCCCTTGAAAGGAGCGGCGTTATGCCTGATCAACAACTCGAAAGCCGCATCGGTATGGATCTTGCCCGCCGCGCGTACCTCTACGATCTGCTTCATGCGGTCTTCGGCGGCAACTGCTCGCCCGATTTCGTCGCGAAGCTCTTTGGTTCGCAGGCTCGAGAGATGTTCACCTGCGAGGCTGCCGTGATCTCTGATGGGGACCTGTCTGTTGACAGCGAGTGCGCTCTCGCTAAGATGGACCGCTCGCTCGATGATTGTGCGAGGGAGGTTCTGGCGTGCTATGACGAGCACGGGGACCTGCCTTCGGATGCCATGGCGGCGCTTGCGCCCGAGATGGAAGGCGACTACGCGAAGCTCTTCCAGATTCCCGGGGACTGCTATGTTCATATGTGGGAGTCGCCGTACGTGGGTACCGAGCAGACGCTGTTCCAGCGCAGCACGCTCGACGTTCGCGCAGCGTATCATGCCGCCGGTTTGAAACTTCAGGCTGAAAAGCAGTTCCCCGATGACCACATTGCGGCTATGCTGGGATATCTGAGCTGCATGGGGTCTCGCGCGTACGAGGCATATGCCGACGGGCGCGATTCCGAATGCTGGAAGGCGCTGCTGGATTCCAAGGCTTTTTTGGAAGCGCATGTGCTCACGTGGGTCAACGCGTTCGCTCAAAAGGTGATCGAACGGGACGCGCGCGGACTGTATGCCGCATTTGCCCAGGGCATCGTCATGGTTGCCCATGTCGATAGCGTGCAGCTCGATTGGCTGATGGGACATATTGGCGAATAGGGATTGCGATGGACGTTCGGGAATACGCGAAAGCATTCAACCAGGTAGAACGCGATTATGAGGAAGCGGTCGCCGCTTTCGGCGTTCCCTTCGAGGTTTCGGAATCCTGTTCCCGAGAGCGCCGGGCGCAGGTGGCCCGTGCCTGCGGCTGCCATTGCGAGAACGGGGACGGCTCCCTGTGGCGCGGGTGGATATCTCCTGCGTGCTTGGCGTGCCGCACCGGCGAGCGCACGGCGACGTTTTTCATCGACCTGCGATGCACGCGCCATTGCTACTTCTGCTTCAATCCCAACCAGGATTACTACGAGTATTTCCTATCCCACCGACGCGATATCGTAGCCGAACTTGAAGCTGCACACGATGCCGGCGCCCAGTTCGACTGCCTCGCCATCACGGGTGGCGAGCCTTTGCTGCACAAGGAGCAGGTCGTGGCCTTCATCGAGCGGGCGCGCGAGCTGTATCCCGGCGCTCACGTGCGCTTGTATACGTGCGGCGATTTGCTCGACGATGCGTGTCTGGGACAGCTTGCGCAGGCGGGGCTCGACGAGATTCGCTTCAGCGTGAAGCCCGAAGACATCGCGAGCGCTGATGCGCCCGTGTTCGAGCGCATGGCGGCCGCTGTGTCCTCGTTGCCGCATGTCATGGTTGAAATGCCGGTGATTCCCGGCACGCTCGCCACGATGAAGCCGCTTCTCTCGCGCCTCGATGCGATGGGCGTGCGGGGGATCAACCTGCTCGAGTTCTGCTTTCCCCTTTGCAACGCGGAAGAGTTCCGCGGGCGCGGTTTCGAGCTGCGCAAGCACCCCTTCAATTACCTGTACGATTATTGGTACGGCGGCGGCGTTCCCGTTGCGGGCAGCGAAGCCGAGGCGCTGGCGCTGCTCGAGTACGCCGACGAGCAGCAGCTTGAGCTGGGGGTGCATTATTGCAGCTCGGACAACAAGAACACGGGGCAGATCTTCCAGCAAAACAAGGCGTTTCTGGAGGATGCCGATTTGCAGGCCGCGTATCCCTGGCTTTCCCTCGATGAGGGGGATAAGCTTCTGAAGTGCGCAAAGGCTTTCGGCAAGGACGCGAAGACGGTTCGTGCGTGGGCGCGAGCATGCCGCGTACCGCAGGATTGGGATGCACAGGTGCCTTCGATTGCCATTCCGCTCGACTGCCTGGGGGAGGCGCGCAGGGCATGCCCCAAGGTGGTTTTTGCCGAGAGCGCCAACGTCTTCGAGGACCGAGAGGGGCAACCCTACTTGCGCGAGCTGGGCGTTCACGAGACCGAAGGCGGCGAAGGCGCGTAATGGAGCGTAAGGGAGCGCCTTCGGCTCCAGGCTTGCCTCATTGCTTCAAGCGAGGTAGAAATGAGGTGGCCAGGCGCTTCGGAGCGGCCCTTAGGGAACCCAATTCGGGATGCCGCCGCAAACAGGGAGATGCATTCCTATAGCAATGAGGCAAATCATCCGACCATGTCCCATAATCACCGACCTCATTCCGCTTTCCTCGCCACGCTTGCCCACCATCGCTGTCCGCGCTGCTAGTAGGCTGTACGGATAAAGCTTAGGCCTCGGCAATACAAAAGGGTAGGGGTGCGTTCTCTCAATCTTTTTCTAGCGAAAATCCAGATTGCTAATGTTATATGAAGTGCGCTCGGTTGGATTCTTGCATAAATGCTTGCTTTCTATGAGATGCCGAGTTCCGCTGCAAGTGCTACAAGCTCGCTGTAGCGCTTCACACCAAACTTGCGGTACATGTGTGAGAGATGTGACTTCACGGTGCTCTCGCTTATGCAGAGCTCCTGGGAGATCTCCTTGCGATCCATGCCAGAAAGCGCGAGCTTGATCACTTCGAGCTCCTTGCTTGTGAGTTTCACAGCTTGACTCAGCTGGTCTTCTTCGCCTTCTCTCAATTGCATGAAATCTTGCCTAAGCAACGACTGTGCAAAGTGACGATTCTTGTAGTTGGGCTTGGCGGTGGTGAGATAGACCATCAGCAGAGAGCGCACCTGGCGGGCTTTCCAGCCAAATATAGCGACGATGTCGTTTTCCTGTGCACGGCTGACGCATAGGTCGATTTCTCGCACCGCACGTGTGCGTTGTCCGCGCTCGAAGTAGATAAGGGCGACCTCCAACATGAGAAGCTGTGCAATGAGGTTGTATTCATGGCTGTCAGCGATTTCGAGTAGGGCGAGCAGGCGCTTCTCCCTTTCTTCCTCGTCGACGATGGAAAGCTCTACGAACTCGCGCACGAGACGGGACTGCGCTGTCATCGCAAGACCCAGCATGTCGAACTCCCTATATGAGGCGAGTGCCTCTTGCACACGCCCTTCGAGCAACATGAGCATCGCGTGGTTTTGGAAGGGTTGTACAGCAGCCATGCGGGGAATAAAGCTCAATGACATCTTGACCAAGCTCATGCTCTCTCTAAGGATGGCGTCTGCCTTGTCTATGTCTCCGGCAGAGACATAGGTCCAGGCTCGGGCAGTACACCAATCTAGGAACATATCGACGTTGCTGCGCTTGGAAATGAGCGAGGTCGCCTTTGCGAGGCGTTGCTCGCGCTCCATGTTGTTGTTGCTCAAAACATCGATCAAGACCTCGAGCGAGCATGCGGCACCGCAGGTCACGTAGTCCGGTGCATAGCTCGTTTGAATTTGACGGCACATTTGAGCGGCGTGCTTGAGGTTTCCTTGCTCGAAGTACGAGAACGCCATAGAGTAACTGTTGATTGACGAGAGGAAGGGGAAAGACCCGTCGCTTGTCAACGAGGCGAATTCCAGGTGGCGCTCGAGACCCTCCTGGATTTTGCCCTGCTGGTCGAGGGCTTCCGAGCGGCAATTGGCGAGTATGACCTTGAGAGGGATGAAGCCCTTGCCTGCAAGGCGGCTCTCCACTTGGTGGGCTTTCTCGATGCCGTCATCGAACTTGCTGGCGAGGCAGAGCTCTTTGACCTTGATGACCTCGAGCGATAAGCGCAACCTCTCGTCGACGAGCTCATCGGGAAGCTCGTGCAGGGGTTTGAGCCAGAAGTCGAGCTCGTCGAGCTGCGCGCTGTAGGCATAGGCCCATGCCGCCAGTAGGTAAAAACAGGGGCTGAGTTCCTTGATATCGATATCGCGACGGAACATGGTTATGCTCATGAGCTCTGCCGTTGTCATATTTGGGTAGGCGACGCGTACGAGGTTGAAGATGTCCTCGCGCTCGCTTGCGAGAATCTTATGCTTGGCGGCAGCGGTTGCCAGTCCATTCCTGAGGCACCAGCGCGAAGCGCGGGCGTTTAGCAGGCGCTGCTCGTGCGAGGAGAGGATTTGGGCTTTCTTCATGACCCACTGCGAGAACAGGGGATGGAGCTCATATTCGCCTGAATTTGTGTCGATGGGGAAGAAGAACGCGTTGCGCCTGTGCAGGCTGCTGATCACGGTGTCGACATCGACATCCCCAAGCGTGTAGCCAGCGACCCTGGTGGAGATCATGCCAAGAGATGCCGTCTTGAGGAGGAAGTCCTTCTCTTCTTGGGACAAACCAGAGAAGACCTCGAACTCGAAGAACTCGTTGAGGCGGGGATCGGTACCCGACAAATTGGCGACAGCCTCTTTGAATGACACACCCGCATCGACGCTGTCCATGACGATAGCCGTGCCGGCTGGCCAGCCTTGCGTTTTATCATGGAGAAGATTCAAGTCCGGCTCCTCCACTTGCTCGACTCCGGCGTCAAGAAGGTATTCGAGCATCTCTTGTTTTGTAAGCGCAAGCATGCTGTAGTCGATATTGAGCGCGACGTCTGGGATGGTAAAGCCGGGGAAGCTGTGCTTGGTGAAGGCGACACGTGACGACAGGATGATATGGACGTTTCCAGAGAGCGCCAACATGAGCGTCAGAAGCTCTTCGAGCGTCTCGAAGCCGTAGATGACGTCAAGCCCTTCTATAACGATGAACAAGCCGCCGCACTTGCGTGCACTGAGACTCATCTCGTTGGCCATTGTGAGGATGGCTTCGTTTCTTGCCATGGATTGGACCGCACCGAGACTTTTCACGAAATCGATACCCAGGGCTGTGCAGATTGCATAGTGGAAGTTGAGCCAGAAGCACTTCGAGTCGCGATCGCGGCGGTCGATGGCGAACCATGCTGCTTTTTCTCCAGCATTTGTGAGGCTGTAGAACCAGTCCGCGAGAGCGGTTGTCTTGCCATAGCCTGCAGGAGCGTTGAGGAACGTGAAGCGTTGGCGTCGAGAGCGATCGAGCAGGTGCATAATACGCTCTCTTGGCTTGCCCCAGAGACGCTGCGCCGGTGGCATGGATTTGGCAACAATGGGGATGTTGTTTGCTGTGAGATGACCTGCAGTGCTCTCCATTGCCCCTCCTTGTGTGGAACCTTCTTTGTGCTGGCTAGACGACTTGTCGCCGGTTGCACTATGCCAATGCTCGGCAGACCGGCCTATCTGCGGCTACCAGACATGCTGTAGCTCCAGCGCGGCCTTGGTGCGAATCATATCACGAACACATGTTCCGCTAGTCTTGTTTTCAAGTTTCTTGAGAAGTTATTCTCGCAACGTCAGCTTGATTCGGACAGCATGGGTGGGGCAGTTCTGCAGGCACAGTCCGCATCCGGCGCAAAGCATGTGGTCTGTGACGTGCGAGTAAGGGCCGTGCTCGTCGCGGGCGGGTTCGAGTACGTGCTTTTGCGGGCAAAGGCGCACGCACTTCATGCAGCCGATACAGTAGTCCCTGTCGATGTAAACAGAGGGCTTGTTTCTCACAAAGCCCGCTGGCGGACCATAGACCATGGGTGCCTCCATCTGTGCTAGTCGAGAAAAGTTTGAAACGCAAAAGAGGAGGGGCAGCTACAACTGCCCCTCCTGCTTGTGGGATTTCTGCCGCCTTATCTAGAAAAAGAAAATCGATAAGGTTGGCAATTACAACGTTGGAATCTTACTTGCCGTTGAGCTCCCAGCAGCCGATCTCCTTGTAGGCACGGTCCCAGACGGTCTCGGCATCGGGGTTGTCGTAGTACTCGATGGGCACGTTCTCGTCAGACTGATCGGCCGGGTCGATGCAGGGGTAGACCTTGCACAGCAGGCCGCGTGCGTTCCAAGTTGCGGTCATCTTGTCGGCGAGATCGGGGTCGTCGTCGATGAGCACATTTGCGGCGCAATCGAACACGCCTTGGCTCCACGGCTCCTCGGCGGGAAGCTCCGGGTACCACCATGAAGGCGGAACCTGGACCATGCCCTCGGGGACGTCCCAGCCCACATGAGCCTTCTGGCGGATGCGTCCCATGCGCGTCTCGATCCAGATCCAGTCCCCCTCGCGAATGTGCAGCTTACGAGCATCGTTGATGTGCATCCAAGTCATTGGCCAGGGGACGACCGAGCGAGTACCGTGACCGGGCGTGCGCATCTCGGAGTGGTACAACGGGCTGATGCGGCCGGAGGTGGTCAGGCGCAGCGGGTACTCCTTGGCCAGCTCGGGGTTGCCCAGCGGAGTCTCGGGCTCGGTGTAGACAGGAATGGGATCATAGCCGAGCTCCTCGAGGACGGAGGAGAAGATCTCGGCCTTGCGGGAGGGAGTTGCGAAGCCGCGCAGCTGACCGTTGGCAAGGGGCTTCGCGTACTTGTAGAAGTCCGTGCCGTAGGGGAAGTAGTTGCCGAGGTTGGTCGCCTTCTCGCGATTCATGTCGGGCACGCGCTCGAGGCGGTATTCGATGAGGTCCTCATAGGTCTCCCAGGGCCAGTACTCCTTCTGGCCGCATGCGATGCCGAGTGCCCTGAAGAAGTCGAAGTCCATGTGGCGGTCGTAGAGGGGCTCGACGCCGCGGTCTCCGGTAACGATGAAGTCGTTGGAGTCCTCAGAGGTGGTGCAGCAGGGGCGCTCCATCCAGTCGGCTGCGGGGATGATGTAGTCGGCGAGAGCTGCAGTCGGGGTCTTCCAGTAGTCGACGACGACGAGGAGCTCGAGGGCCTTGAGGGCCTTGTAGACGCGCTTGGTGTTCGGAGCCCAGGCCAGCGGGTTGGAGGACCAGCATATGCAGGCGGTGACGGGGTAGGGGTCCTTCTCCAGAATTGCCTTCCACATCAGGGACGGGCTGCACAGCATCTGGTGCAACATCGGGCGGTTCAGGCCGAACATCTTGCGGTAGCACTTGTCGATCGCCTTGAAGCCATGCCAGGACATGACGCGGAACCGCTCGTTGCCGATGTAGTCCTTCTGAATCTCAGGGGTGAGGAGATCTGAAAGCTCGAGCTCGGAGTCGCGGACGGGGAACAGCTTCTCCTTGTCGTCCGGGTCAGCCGGCTGACCGACGTACTCGCCGCCGGGGTTGTCGATGTTGCCGGTGAGGATGCGTGCCATGGTCTTGGCAATGCCAAACTGGGATGCGTTGATGCCGTGCTGGTCGCCGCCGCCCAGGCCCCAGCCGATGAATGCAGGACCGTTGGTTGCGTACAGGCGTGCTGCCTCGCGGATCTTGCGAGCGGGGACGTTGGAGATCTTGGAGGCGCGCTCGGGCGTCCAGTCCTTGAAACGGTCCTCGATGGCGTCGAAGGCAGTCCAGCACTCGACCTCGGAGCCGTCGGCCATCTTGATCTTGAAGGTGCCCTGCAGGGCCGGGGTGACCTCGCAATCCTCGTAGTAGCGGTTCTCGTCGGAGCACCAGGTCACAGGCTGGCCGCTAATCTCGTTGATTGCAAGGAAATCCTCGTGCTTGCCGCCGTTGAACTCGTCGAGGCGCACAAGCTTGCCAGTGTCCTTGCGGACCAGGAAGGGGGCGTTGGACCAGTAGCGAACGAACTTGTCATCCCACAGCTTCTCCTCGAAGATGACGTTGAGCCATGCGAAAGAGATTGCGCAGTCAGTGCCGGGATAGGGCTGCAGCCAGATGTCTGCAGTTGCGGAGCCGTCGATGCAGGTGGTGTCGATGTTGATGTATTGGGCGGGGTTGTCCTGGTTGACTTCGATGCGGCCGCGCATGGTGCGCCACAGCGGACCCTCGGGAGCGTAGGCTTCAGACCAGCGCTTGCCCCAGTTGACGATTGTGCCGGTATAAGAGGGGGAGACGGGCATGATTGCCTCGACGGGCCAACCAACCATAGCCATGTTCAAGGAGTAGTTCCAGCACCAGCAGATAGTGCCAGGGTCAACAACGTTGCCGGGGTTGCCAAAGAGATTGAAGAAGCGCGTGCGTGCCCACAGGTGATCGGAGCGGTACGTGCCCTCGGAGGAGAACAGGGTCTTGGCGCCGTACTTCTCCTTAAGTGCCATGAGCTTGGTGGAAATCTCGTCGATCGCCTGTTCCCAGGAGATCTCTTCCCACTTGTCCTCGCCCTTCTCGCCAACGCGCTTCATGCAGTGGTTGATGCGCTTGGGATGGTAGTGGAACTTGATTGCTTTTTCGCCCTTGTTACCGAGGCGGTTGCAGAGAACGGAGCCCTCCTCTTCGTTAGGGCGCATCTCTACCAGGCGGCCGGTCTTGGTGTCGACACCGCACCAGACACCGCAGTTCATGTGGCACATGAAGCAACGGGTCCTGCGCCAGCGGATGCCGTTCTCATCGACCGTGTTGTTGGGGACGCCCAACATGGAAACCTTCTCGCTCATTGTGAGTTCCTCTCTCCTAGGCTTCTCTTCACAATGTCGGGGCCCTCACCCCGACTCAGCGATGCTCCACATATTAAGGTCATTGACAGTCTATGGAATCCGCCTAAGAGTTGAAATCCAGGTTGTCATTAGTTGAGAATTGGTTGAAAAGTAGATGCGAAGATGAAAAAAGACGATGAGCAGATGCCTGTTCGAGAATCCTATTGGTCTCTCTGAACGCATAAAGTAAAGGCGGAGGAAGGCAATGCCTGATTGGGGGTTTGCCCCGTCAGAGAGAGGAATCGATGATGGAAACAAAGAACAGCGCTCAGGTTCAAGCCAACATTCCCAATGCATCCCTTAGTTCTTACGAGCCTGTCAAGATAAGCTTGGCTGATGCGCCGAGCGCAGAGGCGGAGCAGCTCGAGGGCTACAAGCGCGCGGTGGCGGCGATGGAGCTTGCAACGCGCGTTTGCGGTGATATCGACCCCGCGATCTACGAGCAAGCCGCACTGGGTATCCGCACCCAGGCCCAAGCGCAGGCCGAGGCGCAGGGGACTACTCTTTCTGCAATGCTCGTCGATCAGAAGATCTCTCTCGAGCAGTACGAGCGCATGACGGCCCTGCAGGCAAACGACATGGTCAACCAGGGTCTTGCCCTCGATGCGTGGGCTCGCCATTACGGCATCGAGCCGAGCGAGGAAGACGTCATGGAGATGATCGAAAGTATGGCACCCGGTCATGAGAAGGAGCTGCTTGAGGAGCTTAGCCAGGATCCGGCGCAGCTCGAGGCATTGAGCATCGCCGTTATGCGCTTTGCAGCTAACAAGCACCTTGCCGCTACGGCGATCGTCGAGTAGCGACGGCTTTTCTGTTTTAGAGAGGCGGGTCTGGAGTCGATCGCATGAAAAGGAACTCCAAGTCCGCATGTATATTGAGGAGGAAAAATGGAACTGTTCGACACGCGCTTCTTCGAGATGCTCTTCTTGATCTGCTTTGGCATCTCGTGGCCTATGAACATCGTCAAAGCGGTCCGTGGCAAGACCTCGAAGGGCGTCAGCCTCTGGTTCTTGCTGGTTTGCTTCATCGGCTATATCTTTGGCATCATCGCGAAGCTTGTGGACGACACGCTGTCGTACACCTTGATTTTCTACTGTCTGAACATCTGCATGGTGGGAACCTGCGTCGTGTTCTACTTCATCAACGCGCATCGTGACAAATTGGCCGATGAGGCTGCACAGGCCGCCGCGGGTTCGCAGCCCACTTCTGACGGCGGAGATGGCCGCTGATTGCGATTTTGAGTTACGAGGGGCTGGAGGGAGAGAGTCCGTGCTGTGGCTGCAAGGTGCGGTCCGCAGCATCTCATAGGTGTTCGTCGCCTCGATAGAACTGCAAACGGCCTCGTCAGAGGCCGTTTTTATGTCGTGACCCGTCTGTGACCCAAACGGCGAAATTCTTCTCTAGAAATATTGATACGTTACCGTATCAGTTCTCTGGTTGCAGATGGCTAGCGGGTCTGCATCACCTCAGGTGGAGTATTACCGCAGGTAATGATACGAATCCGTATCAACCGTTACTCTTGGCGGGTTTTCCCGATTCCGCAAAAATTGCAGGTGGATACGGATAATTTCACCTGTTAGCCGCTTGCAAAGTGACTTCATTTTGACCTAGTTGTCATAAGCCACGCTGCTACGCATCTGTATATGAACTTACGTAATTAAGCATAAAAACACCCGTTGAACAGGTAGTTCTCAAGGAGTGCATTAGGTCATTTATTGATACGTTATCGTATCAAATACTATTCCCCCTCGATTGCAGATGTTGTCCATTGCGTTTGAATGCGTCCATGTGGTGCCATGCCGTGCGCTCTCGTTTCGTCTCGTTCGAATCATTCGCGAATCAGGACGTGATTCGGAGCCGTAGGGGATGGTTGAGCGATTCTTCCCATTGGATTTCGCCAACATGCGCCAATGCGCAGCTTCGCTTTACGACTCCCCGTTTTGCGAGAGGGAATAGCGGAGGGTGGCTTGACGCCATTGAATCAACGGAAAAGCCCGATTGTCTCGTCGCAGCTTTAGGCGATAGCGTTGATTCGCGTCGCACGTCAAATTATTCTCCATGGTCGTTATAGGGTAATTCAGCCGATACTGGTCGCTAGATGGCCTTGCGGCGGGCCTGCTTGAGCCAGTTCTTCTTGAACGCTTCGATGCTGCCGAAGAACTTGGGTCGAATGAAATCGATGCTGCGCTTTCCGTTGGCTATTGCCGGGTTATTCGATGGCGCGTCCTGGTTCCGGTGCTGCATTTTTCCGTTGATTGACCCCTCTTGAGTTCTTGAAAAATATTGCAGGTACCTGTTGCAAATACAAAACAGGTACCTGCAATACCCATTAGGAGAAGGTCGTGGAAGAACCGTGCGAAAGAATCAATGAGAAGAAGGCAGAAGTCTGTTTCGGCATGTTCGACAGCCGGAGGCTCGATTTTGGCTACCGCGAAACGTTCGAGAAGATGCTCAAGGAGCGCAAGCGCGGTGCATTCAGCGATGCTGCACCAGATGGATTTGGCGGCGGGTTTGGATTCGGATTCGGCGGATACTTGTGTTGCTAGCCATCGCATTTCGAATGCAGCACGAAGGCGGCAACGGCAGGACACGCAGTCGACTATAAAAGCAACAAAGTCCATCTATTGCAAAATAGTCAATTCTTGATACCTTAAGTATTGAGAAAACGTCAATTATTGATTCTTTTAGCATTGCGAAAAGTGAGTTTTGTATCTTATACTCTATTGCGAAAATTGTAATTTCTATCATCGAACAAGGTGCTCTCCATGTTTAAAAGAAAAGTCTACGACAAGTTGCTCGACTGGAAGCGCGAATGCGGTGGCAAATATGCTGCGCTGCTCGAAGGTCCTAGGCGTGTAGGGAAAAGCACTATTGCGCAGCATTTCGCCGAAAGCGAATACGACACGCATATCGTCATCGATTTTGCCAACATCGCTAAAGAGATGCTCGAGATATTTAGCGATCTTGCAAATCTCGACGTATTCTTCCTTAGGCTGCAGGCGCAAACGGGGGTAACGCTTATTCCCCGAAAATCAGTCATCGTCTTTGACGAAGTACAGTTGGCACCGAAGGTGCGCCAAGCTATCAAATATCTCGTAGCCGACGGGCGATACGACTACATCGAGACCGGCTCGCTTATATCCATAAAGAAGAACGTCAAAGGAATTGTCATCCCCTCCGAAGAATACCGTATTGCCGTGCATCCCATGGATTATGAGGAGTTCTGCTGGGCGTGCGGCAAAGGCAGTTATGCCCTCATTGAGCAGCTTGCGGCGCTTGGAAAACCCGTTGGTAACGCAACCAACAGAACGCTCATGAGGGACTTCCGCATCTACATGGCAGTCGGAGGCATGCCCCAGGCGGTCGATGCGTATATCCAAAAGAAAAGCTTCGAGAGTATCGACCGCGTAAAGCGTGAAATCATCCAGCTTTACGCATCTGATTTCAAGAAAGTTGACCCAAGCGGGCGCTTGTCGGCTATTTTCGAGGCGATACCGGCGCAGCTCGCCGCCAAGCAAAACCGTTTCCGCGTATCAACCGCCACAGGAAAGCGGAGAACCTCCAAAGACGAAGAGCGCCTCTATGACCTTATCGACTCGAGAACGGTGTTGCCTTGCTACAACGTAGCCGATCCGGGTATCGCCCTGGCGCAAAGCAAGGATTTGGACTCGTACAAGCTCTACCTTGCGGACACGGGGCTGTTCGTGTCTATGATGTTCAACGCTGAGGACAGGGCGAACGCGGATATATACAAGAAACTGCTGAGCGACAACCTGAGCGCGAATCTTGGGTATCTCTACGAGAACGCGGTGGCGCAGATAATTGCAAGCAGCGGAAGAGGGCTGTACTATCACACGTGGACCCCCGAAGGCAAAAGCCACTCCCGCGAGGTTGATTTCTTGCTGCCAGACAAAGCGAAGATCGCGGTTGTCGAAGTGAAATCGTCCAACGTCAATAACCACACGTCCATTAATGAATTTGGGGAGAAATACTCAAAGGTCGTATCAACACGCATTCTTTTCTCGCAAAAGGACGCTTCCCACGATGGCTCTCTTAAATTGAGGCCGCTCTACCTGGCGCCGGCGATCATCGACGCAATAGGTGGATAACAACTTGTTATTTCGCATGCGCTCACTTTCCGACGCGCTGGCAGAACCTCTCGACGTGCTCTTCGATGCGTCGGTGGCAATCATGCCTTTTCGCGGGCTCTCTATCGCTCGCGTGGATTTATGCCCCTAGATAGAATAAAAGCCGGGGGATAAGCCCCCGGCACTTGGAGATAGCTGAAACAGCCACCGATGTCTATATACAAAATCCGCATCGGATTTTCAAGGGCGGAAAGATCAAGACCCCCAATAGTATGTAGGCATATGATGTATCCAAAATCCGCTGTTCGCAATGCGGTTAGCGTATTACGACCTTCGCCACAGATCGGCATCGCTTGTTGGCATATCGTTGTCCTCGAACTCCCCAAGGTAAGTGTAGTGATGATACCCCTCCCCGTCATACTCGTATCCTGTGTAGTCGTAGCCTTTTTGAGTGACTCCTTGATATGGCCTGAACTCGGCTTCGGCTTCTTCCTTTGTATAGTCGTCAGCATCAAACCAAACGCCTTCGGTCTTGTCGTCCCCATAGCCAAGTTTCTGCGCTTTAAATACATGTCTCATAAAGAGGGCCTCCATTCGTGTCAAACATGATTGAAGACGATTATGCATGGCTTGAAAAGCTTCGCTTTGAATCAAGCTCGATTTTGTTCGCTCAATTATCGTCATCGGTTTATAAGCGTACACGAGCGATGGATGAGGCCTATTCGATAACTCGGATTTGTTATCTATGCTCAAATGCTTAACGTGCCTCATGATTCGAGATCCCCTTGCGTGATGCTATGCGCAGATGCGTGCAATTATCATTGCTTCGCCAACTGCATGCATGACGCATACTGCGATTAGGCAGATTGCCATGGCAATAAGCAGTCGTATTAGCCATTTTTCCTCGGGGTCGCGACTTTCTATGGCCGAAAATTCAAATCCGCTGTTCTCGATTCCGCTCTCTTGCGATTTCACTTGATGCTCCATTTCTGTTGCGTTTGTCTGCGATACGTACAAGCAAGCTCTCCTCTATTGAGAATCCTTTTCAGCACCCTGCTCCTCTGTTTCGGATTCTCTGGCCGCATCCTCCGATTCAATATGGGCTATGACCATCTTCTCGGCTTTGGCCGACTCTGCTTCCAATGCCTGTTGACGGCCCGCCAGCCGTCCTCCAAGCATCACTGCGATTCCGCCGATTGCGGTACCCACTCCCATGGCGAGCGCTACGATCGAGAACATGTCCCGATGCCCCTGAGAGCGACTTGCCGCCTTTATTGTCCCGATCCATTTCTCAGGACCGCCGCTTTGCTTTGCTGCCTTTGACATTTGTGCATAATCCCAGCTCATTTTCAACTCCTAACCCAGATACTCTCTTTGGTTTAGCTGTGCTGCTTCTTGTTCGTTATTTACGGCTTCGTGCACCAAAAACCGCGAGACTGGCTAGCACGAAATCGCATGCTTCTGCGCCGAAAAGGTTTCTGTTCCTTTGCCCGAGATCGCAATCGTCCCAGCTCCACGAATAACTGCGGGCGAACTGGTCTTCGGTGGGGTTTCCAGGCACTAGCCGCGCCACGATGTCGAATAATGCCGCTATCACGATTTGGACTGCTTCGTTTGAGGGTTCGAGGTCTTTCATCAACGGGAGAAGGCACACGAGGGTGTCGACCCTGATTCCCTGGATAGCGACTTCGTCCATTGCCCCGAAACTTTCGAAAAAGTCGACGAGTCGATCGACGTCGTCTTCCGTGAAGCCTTCCGTGCCGCACTGTTTAAGAGGGTCCAATGAATCCGTCATCTCTTTGATTGCCGCAAGGCCCTCATCGTCGGCGAAGTTCCAATTGTTCTGCGAGTACTCGAAGAAATCCTGAAACGTCATATCTCCCATGTTCTTTAATGAGGGAATCTGCCCTGTGAGCTTGATCGTTTTGACGAACCGCGATCACCCCTGCGGAAAAGCTGCGCCTGCTCAATGCACTTGTCGCCTCGGCAATTGCCGTCTTCTTCTTGGCTCATTCTGCGCTTGGAACGGCATCGCTTTTTATTGAAGGCCTGGTCAACAGTGTGCCTTGGCTCGTATGGGCCATGTTCGGCGCGGCGGGAGCGCACGTGCTCGCAAGCGTCGGCGCTACCGCTTTGATGCTGACCGACATCGAGCGCCCACCGAGTTTCCGCAAGAAGCGTCACTTCGTGCTGAAGTGGGTGACAGGGGCTGTTTTGGCGGCAGCGATCGCCGTACATCTCTTCTGCATCCTTTGCCCTGGCAGCCTTCCCGTCTTTCCCCATCAGACGAAGGTGTCTTTCCTGCTCCTCCTTGCCGCGCTTGCCTGGCATGTCGGCATCGCGACGAAATCCCTTGCCCGTGACCTGGGAATCGGGAAGAGGACGCGCGATGTCATGCGAGCTGCCTACGTGTTGGCTGTTTTCGCCCTGATAGCCCTTGTGGTGCTGGCTTCCTAAATTAGACAGCCATGTGCTGGGCGTATTGAATGAGGAGGAGCTCAGCCTGTCAGGAGGTCTTCTCGCTTTCCGAAAAAGTGCGCCCGGCGTGCTCGAATCTTTTGAGCAAATACGCATGTCACACACGTCTCACTATAATTTTGCGATGCGCTTTCCCCTGTATTTAGCGATGCGCCCCTCTCGGTATGTAGGGGATAATTCGCGCTCGATTGGCTTGCCACCCGTTCGGCGTCTGCGCCAAGCGGGAAACCCGCCCCTGTTTCCGGGAAAATAACCTCGGGAACAGGGGGTTTCTTTGCATCTATGCGATGTTTCGCTCGTCGAAATCTTCCATCTCGAGTTCCTCGAGGCTGACGTTGAGCTCCTCCTCGATTTCGCGGAGCATGCGGTCTTCCTCCTCCCTGCGCCGCTGCTCCTCAAGCTCAATCCGGGCTTCCTTTGCGCGCTTCGCCTCGATGATCTCGGGATAGCGCGGATGGTCCTCCAACCGCCGCGCGGGATCCATGGCTCCGCGTTGGCCGCGCAGAAACACCCACCACATCCCCGTAGGCGTTTCCAGCAAGGTGCTGGCGGTTTTGTTCGCACGGCAAGAAAAGTAAGCGGCGGTACGCTCGTCTTGAAAGCCGAGGACAAGCTGGCTGTCGCAGTTGCCTACGATGGAGTTGGCGGTGGCCTCGCCGTAGCGCGCCTCAAGCTGGCTTATCGTTTGGCACACCACCGTGCAACTGATCTCGCGACTACGAATGACCGAGAGCACATCGTCGATGTGGGGTAGGCGCAGATTCGCAAAGTCATCGAGCACGAAGCGGACCGGCACCGGGAGCCGGTGATCGGGGTAATCGCGATCAGCCGAGCGGCACAGGGAGGAAAACGCCTGCTGGATGAAGAGACTCGTAAGCTTGTCGAGGCTTCGGTCCATGTCGTCGATGGTGACGAACAGCGCGCGCTTTTCGCGCCCGAAGCTGCGGAAATCGATCTGCCGAGGATTGCTGTACGACCTGATGACACCTTCGAACCCGAACGGCACAAGGTCGGCCGCGAGGATTCCCAAGATGCTCGCATGCATCTTCTCCGCACCGCACGTGGCCTTCGCGCGGTTGTACAGCGAGGGCGCGTAAGCTTCGGGGTCTTCTTTTTGCAGGTCAGTGAAGAGCGGGTCGACTGCCCGAGCGACGGCAAGCTCGAACATGCGGATTACCGACGACATGTTCTGCGCCTCGTCGGGCAGGGCCTCAAGCACGTAGGCGATATAGGCCGTGAGGTAGTTCGCCGCAGCAAGCGGCCAAAAGGAGTCGCTCGCATGCTCGTCAACAGGGCAAATGGCCGAAGCGATGGAGATGATGTCCTGCTGCATCGGTCGGCCCTCGCACCAGCGAATGTGGTCGAGCGGGTTGTATCCGATGGTGCCGTCCATGGCGTTGAAGTCGATGCAGTCGACGATGTAACCGTTTTCCTCGAGGTAAGGGCCCATCTCGTGATAAAGGGAGCCTTTGCAATCGAGCACAATGTAGGACCCTTGGCATTGCAGCAGGTTCGGCTTGACGTGATTGCGCGTTTTCCCGCCGCCCGACGACCCAAGCACGAGAACGTTGTTGTTCAGCCCGCTTCGCCATGTATCGCAGCTGACGGATCGGTTGGCGGAAAGCAAGGTTTCTCCCTGGTAGGCTCTTCGCTGCGGGTTGAAGGCAGGCTCGCTTTCGGTTTTTGCGGCCGCGAAAGCTTGTGCAAGCTGATTGCTCGCTGCGTCTTTGGCAATGGTTTTGAATTCGGTGGCTTTCATAAGCAGCTCCTAAAGTTGGAAGTCGGCGATAGATGGAGGATTGACGGACGAGAGAAACGGACGGGTGACGGCGGCGAGGGGGACGACCGGGTGACATCAAGCTTAAGCCCGCTTATTGTCCGAGCGGGCTTGAAGCCCCCACACTGCGCCGCTATAGCGTGTTTATCACGCGATCGGCGAGGTGCGCCGTCACCGCATCTTCCGCCTCGAAGTAGGTGTCTCGGGCGGTTATCTCGAAGACCTGCTCGAGGTCCATTCCCGAATGCTGGGCAATGACCTGCGCCGTTATATCGCGAATGCGCATCAGGTCGTCGGCGCGTGCCTTCACTGAAAGGGCGCTGCCGCCCACGCCTCCCGAAATGAGCGGATCGTGGACCATCACGCGGCTGTGCGGCAGCATGTCGCGCGTGTCGCCGGCGATGAACAGCAGAGCTGCCATGCTCGCCGCAAGCCCCAGGCACACGGTGCGGATGGGGCAGCTCGCGGCCTGCATCACATCGTAAAGCGCCAAACCCGAGCTCACCTCGCCGCCGGGGCTGTTAATGAAAAGCGTGATGGGTGCCGCTGCGTCGACCTTTTGCAGATAGAGGATTCCGCGGATGATGACCGCCACCGATTCCGAATCGACGGGGCCTGAAAGCTCAAGTTCGCGGGAGGCGAGCATCGCGTCGCGGATGTCGAAACGCTGGATGCCAAGATTGGTTTCCTCGATGATTTGAGGAGGGTAGACCGAAGTGCTCATGCCGTGCCTTTCTTCGAATGGCGCCAAGCGCCGGAGGGTGGATGAATGCAGGGCTATGCAAGGCTCGACGCCAAACGAGCGCTCACCGTCACGCGGATTGCGTGGCGGGAAAGAATGCGCACGAAAGCTCAGCGATGCCGCTCCTGCTCAACATTTCCTCATCTTCAGTTGTTGCGGTATTGCGAACGGTCATGTAACACGCCGCAGCTTGTAAAGCCGCTCGAAGCAAAGGCAGCCGTTGCCGCCCCCATGCCGTGTATGATGGGAAATCCTGTGACACACTTCGAGAAGCAAGGGCAGCCGGCGCCGCCCCCAGAACTCCCTATAAAAAAGACGGACCAGCCGTCAACGGGTGCTTCCAGAGTATAGACGAAGAAGCACCGAATTGGCAAGCATTAATTGAAACGCTTGTTCGAATAATATTCTCATCAGGCACTTTCGCCCCGACGTGGTGCGCGGATAGCGCCAACCATGGCGCGAGGAAATGCGAGCGCACACCGCACCCTCGCGCCATCTAGACTGCTAGTTGTCCTGCGTCATGCGGCGATAGCGGTCGAATCGACGCAGCGCATCCTCTTTGCCCCGCTCGAAGAGTCGCTCTGCCTCCTCGGGAAAGGTCTTGGTGAGCGAGGCGTAGCGGTTCTCGCCCGCAACGAACTCTAAGTAGTCCATGGTGGGCGCTTTGGAGTCCAGAGTCATCGGGCACTCCTTGCGCGGGTCAAAGCGGTACAGCGCCCAGTAGCCGCTTTCCACCGCGCGCTTCATCTCGCCCTGGACGTCGTGCATCCCGCACTTCAGACCATGCGAGGTGCAGGGCGCGTAAGCGATGATAACGGAAGGGCCGTCGTATTCCTCGGCCTCCTTGAGCGCCTTGACCAGTTGGTTGTAGTTGGCTCCCATCGCCACCTGGGCAACATAAACGTTGCCGTAGCTCATAAGGATTGCGCCCAAATCCTTCTTGCCCGTCTTCTTGCCGCTCGCCGCGAACTGAGCGACTGCGCCCGCGGGCGTGGCCTTCGAGCTCTGGCCGCCGGTGTTGGAGTAGACCTCGGTGTCGACCACAAGAACGTTCACGTTGGCGCCGCTCGCAACAACGTGGTCGAGGCCGCCGAAGCCGATGTCGTATGCCCAACCGTCGCCGCCGAACATCCAAAACGTCTTCTTGGCCAGCTGATCTTTGAACTTGAGGACCCCCTCGCACACCTTCTTGGCGCTGTTGGTGAGCGAGTCCATCGAAGCTTCGATTGCCGCCACGAGCGTATCGGAGGCCGCACGCGAGGCGTCGAAATCGTCAAAAGCGGCAAGATAGGACTCGCACGCATCCTTGACCTGCCCCATGACGGCGGGGTCGGGCGAGTCGCCTTTGCCCTCCTTCAGGTTCTCTAGGCCGCATGCGAGCACCTGCACGAGCTTCTCGACGCGCGACTTCTCGGCCGCGCGCTGCTGAGTCGAACCCAAGTAGAGACCTAACGAAAGTTCGGCGTTGTTCTCGAAAAGGCTGTTGGTCCATGCCGGACCGAAGCCGCGCTTGTTTGTGGTATAGGGGATGCCGGGGAAGGGAGCGCCCCACGCCTGCGAGCAACCCGTGGCGTTTGCCCAGTACACGCGGTCGCCGAACAGCTGGGTGAGCAGCTTTGCGTAGGGCGTCTCGCCGCATCCTGCACATGCTGCCGAGAACTCGAGGAGGGGCTGTTTGAACTGCGAGCCCTTGACCGAGTAGGGGTCGAACACGCTGCCTTTGTCGGCAAGCTCAAGGCCGTATTCCCACAGCGTGCGGCTCTCGTCGGTGAACTTGGCAGGTTCCATGGAAAGCGCGTCTGACGGGCACACGTCGGCGCAACTGCCGCAACTCGTGCAGTCGAGGTGGCTCACCTGGAGAGTGAAGCGCATGCCATCGGGCAGGTTCTTGCCGCCCTTGAGCGCGACGGTCTCGAACCCGGCGGGGGCAGCTGCGGCTTCCTCCTCGCTCACCAGGTAGGGGCGGATCGCAGCATGGGGGCACACGAAGGCGCAGCGGTTGCACTGGATGCAGGCGTCGGCCTTCCACATGGGCGTCGTGACGGCGATGCCGCGCTTCTCGAAAGCCGTGAGACCCATGTCGATGACGCCGTCCTCGTAGCCCGCAAACGCGCTCACGGGAAGCTCGTCGCCTTTCTGGGCGTTCACGGGGCGCAGGATGTTCGCGACCACAGCTGGCAGTCCCTCATCGCCACCAAGCTCGTCGATCTCGGCGTTTGCCCAGCTTGCAGGGACCGCAACCTCCACGCACCTCTGGGCGCCCTCCTCGATGGCGGCCACGTTGCTCGCCACCACGGCGTCGCCCTTGCGCGCATAGGACTTCCGTGCCGCGTCCTTCATATAGTCGAGGGCTTGCTCGACCGGCATGAGCCCTGAAATCTTGAAGAACGCCGCCTGCAGCACCGTGTTGATATGGCTGCCCAGACCCACGCGGTGAGCGATCTCGACCGCATCGACGGTGAACAGACGGATGCCGTTGCTCGCGATGTAGCGTTTCATCGCTCCGGGCAGGTTGGTATCGAGCTCCTCGGCCGTCCAGCCCGTGTTCAAAAGGAACGTCCCGCCCGGCTTCACCTCCTGCACCATGTCGTACTGGCGCACATAGCTCTGATTGTGGCAAGCGACGAAGTCAGCGCGCTTCACGTAATACGTGCTGCGGATGGGCTTTTTCGACAGGCGCAGGTGCGACTTGGTCACGCCGAAGGACTTCTTGGAGTCGTACTCGAAATACGCCTGCGCGAACAGGTCGGCGCAGTCGCCCAAGATGCGGATGGTGTTGTGGTTGGCGCCCACCGTGCCGTCGCCGCCTAAGCCCCAGAACTTGCAGCTGTAGGTGTCGGCGTCCTTGAAGTCATCGAGCGGTTGCACGGGAAGCGACAGGTCGGTCACGTCATCGTTGATGCCGATGGTGAAGCCGCGCTTCGGCTCGGAGGATGCAAGGTTCCTAAACACCGCGACGATTTGGGCAGTGTCGGTGTCCTTGGAGGAAAGCCCGTAGCGCCCGCCAATGACCGTCACCTTGCCCGCGCGCTCGCTGTTCGCGATAACGCTCGAGACGTCCAGGTAGAGCGGCTCGCCGGCCGAGCCCATGCACTTGCAGCGGTCGAGCACCGCGATGCGCTCCACGCTTTCGGGCAGGGCACCTAAGAAGTGCTTCGCCGAGAAGGGACGGTAGAGGTGCACCTGCAAGAAACCGTAGCGCCTGTTTTCGCCCGCAGCCTGGGCCTTCGCGTTCAAATAGTCGCATGCCTCCTGCGCGGTGCCCGAGACGCTGCCCATCGCGACCACGACGTCGGTCGCATCGGGCGCGCCGTAGTAGTCGAACACGTGGTGCTCGCGGCCTGTCACGCCGGCGACCTGCGCCATGACGCCCTCGACCACGTCGGCCAGCTCGTCGTAGGCGGTGTTGTTCGCCTCGCGCACCTGGAAGTACACGTCGCCGTTCTGCACGGTGGCGCGCAGCATAGGGTGCTCGGGGTTGAGAGCGCGCGCCCTGAAGCGCTCGAGCGCCTCGGTGTCCATGAGCGCGGTGAACTCCTTGGTGTCGGGCATGTCGATGCGCGAGAGCTCATGCGAGGTACGGAAACCGTCGAAGAAGTGCATGAACGGGACGCTGCCCTTCACGGCGGCGAGGTGCGCAACGGCCGCCATGTCGGCCGCTTCCTGAACGCTTCCCGAGCTGAGCTGCGCAAAGCCAGTGTCACGGCATGCCATGACATCGGAGTGGTCACCGAAGATGCTCATGGCGTGCGTGCCCACCGTGCGGCTCGCCACGTGCAAGACACCCGGCAGGCGCTCGCCGGCGATGCGGTAGAGCACGGGAACCATAAGCATGAGGCCCTGGCTCGAAGTGAAGCTCGTGCCCAGGCCTCCCGCCTGCAGCACGCCGTGGATGGCACCGATGGCGCCCGCCTCGGACTGCATCTCGGTCAGCTGCACGCGCTGGCCGAACATGTTCAGTCGGCCCTGGGCGCTCCAGCGGTCGGTATGCTCGGCCATGGGCGAGGACGGCGTGATGGGGTAGATCGCCGCCACCTCGGTGAAGTCGTAGGCGACATGGGCCGCAGCCTCGTTGCCGTCAACGGTTACGTAGTTGCTCATCTTAAAGTCCCTCTCCCCGGCAATGGTGCCAAACGCAAGCGGGGGCGCGCATAACGGCCCCCGCAAAACGGTCGTTCTCGATACAGGTTACTTCTTCGCGAGGTCCTGAAGCCCCAGTTCCTGAACGGCGGCTTCCCTCATCTTGTACTTGAGGATCTTGCCTGCCGCGTTCATGGGGAAGGAGTCCACGAACCTGATGTAGCGAGGCACCTTATGACGCGCAATGTTGCTCATCATGAACTCGCGGATCTCGGCCTCGGTCATGGACTCGCCCTCCATGAGGATGATGCAGGCCATGGCCTCCTCGCCGTACTTCTTGTCGGGCACGCCCACGACCTGGCAGTCGCTCACCTTGGGGTGTGTGATGACGAAGTCCTCGATTTCCTTGGGGTAGATGTTCTCGCCGCCGCGGATGATCATGTCCTTGATGCGGCCGGTCACGCGGTAGTAGCCGTCCTCGTCGACCATGCCCAGGTCGCCGGAGTGCAGGTAGCCGTCGACGTCGATGGCCTCGGCGGTGGCCTCGGGCATCTTGTAGTAGCCCTTCATCACGTTGTAGCCCTTGCAGCACAGCTCGCCAGGCTCGCCCACGCCGCAGATGTGCCCGTCGGCCGGGTCAATCACGCGCACGCTTACCGGCGGGTGCTTGCGGCCCACCGTCTCGCACTTGTGCTCGACGTCGTCGTCGACCGAGGTCTGTGTGAACACCGGGCTGCACTCGGTGAGGCCGTAGCAGATCGTGATCTCGCGCATGTTCATGCGCTCCATGACCTCGCGCATCGTCTCGGGCGGGCAGGGGCTGCCGGCCATGATGCCCGTGCGCAGGTGCGACAGGTCGAACGAGTCGAAGTCGGGGTGGTTGAGCTCGGCGATGAACATGGTGGGCACACCATAGACCGCCGTGGCCTTCTCCTTGTGCAGGGCCTGGAGCACC
>OLRJ01000524.1_pt1 | contig 39396 bp, 28 predicted proteins | sample 1672741 | NCBI WGS metagenome assembly OLRJ01 (sample SAMEA3136719, study PRJEB25190) | human gut metagenome | biome: human gut; feature: human-associated habitat; material: faeces | place: Austria | collected 2013 | reverse complement strand
AGCGGCCTCCTCGGCGGCAGCTGCCTGCTCCTCGGCCTGCTTGGCGGCCTCGACTTCCTGGGCGCGGGCCTCGATCACCGAGGCGAGCTGCTTGCGGACCATGGCGACATAGGCGTCCTCCAAGGTGGAGGAAGCGGACTTAGCGGGAATCTTCATATCGGCGAGATGACCCATCAGTTCCTTGGAGGTCATGCCGAACTCTTTGGCCAGGGTGGACACACGGACTTTTGCCATATGACTTCACCTACCCTTTCTGGCACCTTGGGTGCCTAGAGACTGAACGAGCGTGGGAGACGCGCCGGGACCCGCCCGGCGCAACCGCGCGCTAGATCAGGTCCTCCGCATCATCGAAGGCGTCGGTGTCGTGGACACCGCAGAAACGGGAGCCGGGACGAGCCTGGTTGCGGCACTGGATGCCGTCCTCGGACACGTACTCGCAGCGGCGGACGTCCTCGTCCTCCTCGTCACCGATCAGGTCGGCGGCGGGCTCCTCGTGAACGGGAACGTTCTTGAGGATGTCGGCGGCAAGCGTCTCGGACTTGATGTCGATGTGCCAGCCGGTCAGGCGCGCGGCGAGGCGGGCGTTCTGGCCCTCCTTGCCGATGGCGAGGGACAACTGGTCGTCGGGCACGATGACGCCGGCGTAGGCCTTCTCCTCGTCGATGAGGACGCGGGTGACCTTAGCGGGCGACAGGGCGTTGGCGACGTAGACGGCAGGATCGGCATCCCACAGGATGACGTCGACGCGCTCGCCACGGAGCTCGCCCACGACAGCGCGAACACGGCTGCCCTTGGGGCCGACGCAGGCGCCCACGGGATCCAGACGGTCGTCGAGCGAGTGGACGGCGACCTTGGAGCGCTGGCCGGGCTCGCGGGCGATCGACTTGATCTGGACGGTGCCCTCATAGATCTCGGGCACCTCCTGCTCAAACAGACGACGCATGAGCTCGGGGTGGGTACGGGAGATGACAATCGGCGGACGGCTGTGCTCGCCACGAACCGGCTGCAGGTTGGAGTTGGGGTCGCGAACGTCGATGATCACGGCCTTGATGTGCTGGTTGTGCAGGTAGCGCTCGCCCATCGGACGCTCGTTGCGCTCGTTCTCGTAACGGCGCTGGTCGAAGTGCGGCAGCTCGGCCTCGACGCCCTCGCGGATCTTGACGATCGTGAAGTCGGGTGTGGACTGCAGCACGGTACCGCTGATGAGGTCACCGATGCGGCCGGAGAACTCCTCGTAAATCTGCTCGCGGGCGGAGTTGCGCACGATGGCGTTGATCTCGGCCTTAGCGTGCTGGGCAGCTATGCGGCTCGTGTTCTTGGGAGTGACGTCGATCTCCTCGAACTCGGTGAAATTGCCCTCCTCGTCCATGGAATCGTCGATCGGCTCCAGGCGGTAGACGTAGATCTTGCCGGTGGTGCGGTCGATGGTCACCTTGGCGCCCCACTCAAGATGCAGGATCTCGGCATAGCTCTTGGCGAGCGACTGCTCCAGGCGGTCGATCAGGTAGAGCTGGTCGATGTGCTTCTCCTGGCAAAGCTCCATCAGGGCGGACATCATGTCGGATGCTGCCATCTTACTTTCCTTCCTTCGCGGGCTTGAAGTCGTAGGTGGGCTTCAACTTGCACTTTTTAACATCAGAGAAATCGAGGGTGACGGACTCGCCGTCCTCGAGCTCGAGGGTCACGTTCGTCTCGGTGGCGGCGGCAATCTTGCCGGCGTACTTGCGACGGCCCTCGGTGGCGGTGGAGGTGAGCTCGCAGTTCTCGCCCACAAAGCGGGCAAAGTCGCACGGGCGGCGCAGCGGGCGCGCCATACCCGGGCTCGACACCTCGAGCGTATAGCTCGAAGAGATGGGGTCGAGCTCCTCAATCACATCGCCGACCCACTTGGTGTTGGCCGTGACGTCGTTGAGCGACAGGCTCTGACCCTCGGCACCCTCGATACGCACGCGCACGCAGGGGGCCTTGGTGGCACCCACGAGCTCGACGTCGACGATGTCGATATCGTGCTGGGGAGCGACGGCCTCGAGCGCGTCGATAATCGCCTGCTCGGTCTTGGTCTTGACCATTGCGGCACCTCCATCCATACAAAAAAGAAGCGGGGCCGAAACCCCACTTCTTTCAATTACAACTTCATTTGCAAGCAAACTATACCAATAGCTGCGGAAACGTGCAAGCACAGTACGAACCTGCAGGTCAGCGTGCGCACAGCTTCTCCACAAGAATAGGACAATTGGACTAAAGATTCCATGAGGCAACGGGCAACGTTTACTTTAGGGACTTGGTACACATCCCATAGAAGACGGTGCGACTCACTGACTAAGCAGGGCACACAACGAAAAACGAGGGACGACCCAACCGGATCGCCCCTCGTCTTTTATGCGTCAGTTAAGCGCGCAGTGCTTACTTGACCACCAGGTTGACCAGCTTGCCGCGCACGCAGATGGCCTTGACGACTTTCTTGCCCTCGAGCCACTTGGCGACAGCGGCCTCGGCGGCAGCCTGCATTTCCTCGTTGGAGGCATCGCGGGCCACGTCGATGCGGCCACGGACCTTGCCGAGTACCTGGACGACGATCTGCACCGTGTCCTCGATGGACTCGGCCAGGTCGAACTCGGGCCAGGCGGCGGTGTAAGCGTTGCCCTCGCAGCCGAGCGCCTCGTGCCACAGCTCGTCGGCCCAGAACGGGCAGATGGGCGCCAGGACGCTCACGATGTCCTTGGCCACGCCGTAGCACAGGGCCTTGTCGCGGTCAGCACCCTCGGTGGCGTTGAGGTAGGCGCTCGCCGCGTTGACGAGCTCCATGACGGCAGAGATCGCGGTGTTGAACTGGCCGCGATCGAAGTCCTCGGTGCACTTGGCGATGGTGCGGTGACGCTCGCGATAGAGCTTCATCGCGGTCTCGTCGAGCACGGACTTGTTAAAGGCCACGTTGGCGTCACCCGACTGGACGAGCTGCCACACGATACGCCAGGCGCGCTTGATAAAGCGGTTGGCGCCCTCGACGGCCTTGGGATCCCAGTCGAAGTCCTTCTCGGGCGGGGCAATAAACAGGATAGCCAGACGCATGGTGTCGGCGCCGTAGGGCTCGATAACCGAACTCGGAGGCACGACGTTGCCCTTGGACTTGGACATGGTATCGCCGTTCTCGTCCTTGACCATGCCCTGGCACAGCAGGTTGGTAAAGGGCTCGTCCACGCTCAGCAGGCCCAGGTCGCGCAGCGCCTTGGTAAAGAAGCGGCTGTAGAGCAGATGCAGAATGGCGTGCTCGATGCCGCCGATGTAATTATCGACGGGCATCCAACGGTCGGCAGCCTCGCGGGAGAAGGGCAGCTTGGTGTTGTGCGGATCGGTATAGCGCAGGTAATACCAGCTGGAGCAGGTGAAGGTGTCCATGGTATCGGTCTCGCGCTTGGCCGGGCGGCCGCAGACCGGGCAGGTGGTCTCGTAGAAGTCCTTGCACTCGGCGAGGGTCTCGCCGGCGCCCAGGTCCAGGTTCTCGGGCAGCGTCACCGGGAGCTGATCCTCGGGCACGGGCACGATGCCGCAGTGCTCGCAGTGGATGGCCGGGATGGGGTTGCCCCAATAGCGTTGACGGCTGATGAGCCAGTCGCGCAGGCGGAACTCGACCTTGCGACGACCGCAGCCCATGGCCTCGAGGTCGGCCACGATGGCAGCCTCGCCCTCGGAGTGCTTACCACCGCGCATGCCGGTGTACTTGCCGGACTGTACGAGCGTGCCCTCGGCAGCGTGGGCACAATCCCAGTCGACGGTCTCGGCATGGAAGGTATCGATGGTCTCGCCGCTAGCCTCGACGGCAGCGCGGTCGTCATCGTCCAGGATGATCGGCACGATCGGCAGGTCGTACTTGCGGGCAAACTCAAAGTCGCGCTGGTCGCCGCAGGGAACGGCCATGACGGCACCGGTGCCGTAGTCGGCAACGACATAATCGGCAACCCACACGGGGACCTTCTCGCCGTTGACGGGGTTCACCACGTAGCGGCCGGTAAAGGCACCGTGCTTCTCGAGGGTGCCCTGGGCACGCTCGACGGCAGAGATATGCTTGGAGTCCTCGACGATCTTGGTAACGGCTTCCTCGTACTCCGTGCCCTCGACGAGCTCGTGCAGACGAGCGTACTCGGGAGCCAGGACAAAGAAGGAGACGCCAAAGAGGGTGTCGGCACGCGTGGTGAAGACGGTGATCTTGCCCTCGTCGCCCTCGATGGGCTCGCCATCCTGGTCGCACAGGGTAAAGTCGACCTCGGCGCCCTCGGAGCGGCCGATCCAGTTGGCCTGCATCTGCTTGACGCGCTCGGGCCAGCCGGGAAGCTTCTCCAGGTCGTCGAGCAGCTCCTGAGAGTACTCAGTAATCTTGTAGTACCACTGCTCAAGGTCGCGCTTCTCGGGCTCGGTGCCGCAGCGCCAGCACTTGCCCTCGGTAACCTGCTCGTTGGCCAGAACAGTCTTGCAGGTGGGGCACCAGTTGACCGGGTTCTTCTTGCGGTAGACCAAGCCCTTTTCCCACATCTTCTCAAAGATCCACTGACCCCAGCGGTAGTAGTCGGGGCTGCAAGTCTTGACCATGCGATCCAGATCGTAGGAGAAGCCCATGCGCTTCATCGTGGCGAGCGCCTGGTCCATATTCTTATACGTCCAGGCGGCAGCCTGCGTATTGTGCTTGATGGCGGCATTCTCGGCAGGCAGGCCAAAGGCGTCAAAGCCGATGGGATGCAGCACGTCAAAGCCGCGCATGCGGGCCTGACGGGCCATGGCGTCGCCGATGGTATAGTTGCGCGCGTGGCCCATGTGCAGGTCGCCCGACGGATACGGGAACATCTCGAGCACATACTTTTTGGGCTTGCTGTCGTCGGTGTCGACGGCAAAGAGGTTGGAGTCCTCCCAGGCCTTCATCCACTTGGACTCAATGGCCTGCGCGTCGTAGGCAGGGATCTCGTCCTTATGATCTGTGCAATCGCACATATCAGCTCCTTTGTTAGCTGGGTTGGGGCGGGGCGTTCTTACCTTTGCTCGCTGCTGCGGACAGTCCTGCTCGCACGAAGAGCACATTAAGTGCTCTTCGGCTCGTGCGGAACTTGCAGCGAGCAAAGGTAAGAACGCCCCGCCACATCGTTAACTCGCATGATGATAGCAAATACAACAAGCGAGATGCCTGCGACTTGCAGGCATCTCGCTTTATCTAAATAACGTGGTTGTGGATCAACCGCTAATTGTTACCCGCCCAAGTATGGTCGGGTTTTCCAAGTGCCGCAGATTGCCGTGAAAGAGGAGCGACGCGTACTTTGGTACGCGAGCGACGGTTTGAACGGCAAGGTGCGGTGCTTGGGAAAGCCGCTTAGCGGTAGCTGACGCTCTGTTGGGAATCCTTGACGACTACGTCGTGGGCGCCGCCTTCGACGATGGAGGTGGAGCTTACCAGGGTCAAGCGCGCCTTTTCCTGGAGCTCGGGGATCGAGAGGGCACCGCAGTTGCACATCGTGGACTTGACCTTATAGAGCGTGCCGCCCACGCCGTCCTTGAGGGAGCCGGCGTAGGGAACGTAGGAGTCGACGCCCTCGACGAAGCTGAGCTTCGCGGCGCCGCCCAGGTCGTAGCGCTGCCAGTTGCGGGCACGCGCAGAACCCTCGCCCCAGTACTCCTTCATGTACTGACCGTTAACGTTGACGCGCTCGGTCGGGCTCTCGTCGAAGCGCGCGAAGTAGCGACCCAGCATCATAAAGTCGGCACCCATGGCAAGGGCGAGCGTCATGTGGTAGTCGTAGACGATACCGCCGTCGGAGCAAACGGGCACGTAGACGCCGGTCTCCTCGTAGTACTCGTCACGGGCGCGGCAGACGTCGATCAGCGCAGTGGCCTGGCCACGGCCGATGCCCTTGGTCTCGCGGGTGATGCAGATGGAACCGCCGCCGATACCGACCTTGATGAAGTCGGCACCGCAGTCGGCCAGGAAGCGGAAGCCCTCGGCGTCGACGACGTTACCGGCACCGACCTTGACGTCCTCGCCGTAGTTGGCGCGGATCCACTCGATGGTGCGCTTCTGCCACTCGCTGAAGCCCTCGGAAGAGTCGATGCACAGGACATCGGCACCGGCCTCGATGAGCAGCGGCACGCGCTCGGCATAGTCGCGGGTGTTGATACCGGCACCAACCATGTAGCGCTTGTCGCCATCGAGCAGCTCGTTGGGGTTGGTCTTGTGGCTGTCGTAGTCCTTGCGGAAGACAATGCCCATGAGGTGATCGTTGTCGTCGACGATGGGCAGGGCGTTAAGCTTGTTGTCCCAGATGACGTCGTTGGCAACCTTGAGGCTGATGTTCTTGTCGCCCACGATGAGCTGCTCACGCGGGGTCATGAACTCGGAGACCTTCGTCTGGTGGTCATCGCGACTAGGACGATAGTCACGGCTGGTGACGATGCCCAGGAGCTTACCCTTGGGAGTGCCGTCGTCGGTAACCGGCATGGTGGAGTGACCGGTCTTCTCCTTGAGCTCGATGACCTGCTCCATGGTCATGTCGGGAGTCAGCGTGGAATCGGACTGAACGAAACCGGCCTTGTGATCCTTGACGGCCTTGACCATAGCGGCCTCGGACTCGGCACTCTGAGAACCGTAAATGAAGGACAGGCCACCCTCGGTAGCGAGCGCGACACCCATATCGACGCCCGAGACGGACTGCATGATGGCGGAAACCATGGGGATGTTCAGGGTGATTGCCGGCTTCTCACCGCGCTTAAAGCGGGTTAGCGGCGTCTTAAGAGAGACGTTGTTGGGGATGCACTGCGAGGACGAGTAACCAGGGACCAGCAGATACTCCGAAAACGTGTGGGACTCACCGGGAAAGAACGTAGCCATGTTTCTCCTTTTTCCATGCGACCGGTCGGCTGCAGGCCTCGTAGGACCCAGCCCAACCTTGGGCGCCCAATACTGGGGAAGTATCTTAACGCACTTTGACTGCTACAATGCATGATTTAAGAAGAGCACACGAGGGTTTGACGCAGGCTTTGCGTTTGCCCAGCAAACACTTTAGCGGGGAGACGTGGAGCACATGGAGTACAAGACGACGGCAAAGTTGGTCATTCAAGCGTGCGATAAGGATCTGCCGGGCGTGTTCGGCCACGGCTGCGTCTTGCTGCTGCAAGGTATTTCCCGCGAGCACTCGCTCAACCGCGCCGCCAAGAGCATGGGCATGGCGTATTCCAAGGCATGGCGCATTGTGAACGAAGCCGAAGGCCAGCTGGGCTGCAAGCTCATCGAGCGCGACGGCGCCCGCGGATCCACGCTCACCCCCGCCGGAGAGCGCGCCATAGCGGTCTACGAGGAGCTGCAGGCCGACATCAACAACGTCATCGCCACCAAAGCCGACGCCCTCATCGCCAGCATCAAAGAGTAGCCCATTTGGGACGGGGCCTTATAGCCACACAACCCCTTCTCATAAGTTGCGGTGAAATAGGGACTGTTTATGCGGTTAAAGCCGTAAATCAATCCATATTTCACCGCAACTTATGGAGTCGAGGATGATTTAGCTATTTGCGGAGGGCGTTGTCTAGGGTGGCGGCCACGATCAAGGGGTCGTCGGTACCGGCGAAGAGGCAGACGGTGCTCCCCTGCTTGCCGCGTGGGGCCGAAAGGCGCGTCGTTGCGCCGCCGGCGGGCGATGTACGAAACTCCCCCGGCAAAGCATCGAACAGCTCTCCCGCGCTACGCTCGATAAGGTCAAATTCAACTGCCGGGCCAAAGCCGTGCTCGAGGATTCCCGTTGCAACCGCATGGTCGGGATGCGAGCTCAGCCCGGGATAGCGCACGTTGCGCACCAGCTCGTTGGCGGCCAGATACTCGGCCAGCGCACGGGCGCGGTCGAAATGCGCCTGCATACGGACGTCGAGCGAGTCCAGTCCCCGCTCCAGCACACCGGCCTCGTCAGCAGTCAATTCAAACTTGGCCAAGCCACAGCCCTCAAGCAGGGCATGCGCGCACTCGGCCGCGGCATCCACACGATGGCGCTTGAGCTGCGAGCGCGCGACCGATACGGCAACCAACTTGCGCGGAGCATCACCGGCGCATACGCGATCGAGCGCCTCGAGCGACAGCGCAGAACCCAGCCGCAGCGAATCGCAGCCAAAAGCTGACGCCACGGTGTTGTCCACAACCAGCAGCGCATGGGCCTCACGCGCCGCCCGACCCAGCGCACGAAGATCAGGCACACGCAGACCAAACCCGCCGATGGAGTTGACGAACCACCACAGGTGCGGACCCTCAGCGTCAAACGAGCCGGCAAAGCCACCGGACGCCGCAGCAAACGCCTCGACAGACGGCTCCCCCACCATCACAACATCGCAGCCGTCAAATCCGCTCGCAAACGCATCGGCAAAGTCGTCCGCAAAGACCACCAGGCGGTCACCGGGACGCACAATCCCCAGCTGCGACAGCGCTGCTGGCACATGCGAGGCCACAAGCAACCGCGCCTCACGCGCGCCGTTCCTCAAAGCCCAGGCCTCTTCTAGCTGCTGCACGCCCATACGGCAACCTCCCTTCATTAACAAAAACCCACGATGCGGATGTTTCCCGCATCGTGGGCAACGGCTGCAGTATAGCGCCGATATGCGACGAATCGCCTAGATGTTGAGCGTGTGATAGGTCACGCTCGCGCCCGGAGCGTCAACGGTCACGCCATAGGCCTCGGGATAGATGCGCGTCGAGAACACGAGCGCGCCATCGTTCACAAACACCTCGACCGACGAGACATCGCCAACAATGCGCACGTTGCGCACCTCGTCGACGGGCTCCCAGCGCACGGTACGACCGCAGCCGGCAGAATCGCGACCCTCATCGGTAAATCGCATCTCAAAACGCGAGGGCAGTTCGCCCTCGGCGGGCACAAACGCCAGCTTCAGCTCGCCATCAACGGTCGCGGTAAACGCGCCGTCGACACCGTCGACAACAACGTCAAAGCAGGTATCGTCGGCAACCTCCAACGAGCCCGCCCCCACACGCACCGAGGCATAATGGTGCTCGATCTCGCGCACCGGCTGCTGCAGCACCACGCCGTCGTCGCCGGCCATAAGCTCGCGCGGCACCGTCATGCAGTGCTGCCAGCCGCACACCACGGTGGGTGCGTTGCCATAGGTCGGCTCATCGGGCATGCCCATCCAGCCGATTAGAATGTGGCGACCATCCTCGGACGTAAACTCCTGCGGAGCATAGAAGTCAAAACCGGCGTCCCACAGACGGAACTCCCCCAGCTCATAGGCACCGTCACCACCAGTGATGTCGCCCGTTACAGGCATGTAGCCAGCGGCATACACATTGCCGCGGTTCCAACGACCGCCCTCAAGGCCCTGAGGCGAGAATGACAAAAATGCAGCGGTATCGCCATTCGCACCGAGCTCGATATAGCCGGGGCATTCCCACATAAACCCAAAGCGCTCTGGCGCACACACGCGGGTCTCGAGCTCCCAACTAAGCATGTCAGCCGAGCCATACACCAAGATCTCGCCAACATCGCGACCGGCGCCCTCGCCATGCATGGCGCAAAAACGGCTCTCGACGTGCGGCCCGTCAACTCGACGACGCGCACCCAGCACCATGTGATAACGCCCGTCCGCGTCACGCCACACCTTGGGATCGCGCACGTGGCACGTCAGATCCTCGGGATAGTCCTCCGACGCCAGCACCACGCGCTTTTGGCTGAACTCCCGACCGGCAAGGCCATCAACGCTCTCGACATAAACAGTATCGGCGCGGCGGCCGGTATTGACGTAGTCGTACGTGCCGTCCGCATCGGAAAGCTTAACGTTGCCCGTATAGAGCACGCGAATGTGACCGTCCTCGGCAAGCGCGGAGCCCGAATACACACCGTGGCAATCGAACGGCTCGTCGGGCAGCAGCGGAGCGCCAACATAGTCCCACGTCATAAGATCGCGGCTCGTCGCATGACCCCAGGCCTTAACGCCGCCCTCGACATCAAACGGCGCATATTGAAAATAAACGTGGAACACGCCGCCCGCTTGGCAAAGACCGTTGGGGTCGTTGAGCCAACCCGCCGGCGGCATAATATGGAAGCGCTGGCCATACGCGCCATGACCGCACTCAGTGGCGGCGGCGTCAACAGCGGCAACCAGCTTTGCAAGATCGCGACCAAGTGCATTAGACATATCAAAGTCCTAACGGATCGAAAGTTACAAGGCACCAGAGAACGGCACCAGATACGGGAAACACCCGCGAGCATACAGCCCGCGGGCATTCCCTTAATCAAATGCTCTTAGGCCTGCTCGGAAGCCTTGGTCTCGTCCTTGTACAGGACAAACGAGACGGCAAAGGAAACCAGCGCGGCGACCGCAAACATGATCGCGTACTGCACGGGCTGGGCCAGGCACAGCAGGATACCGAAAATACCGGTAACACCCGTGCCGGAGGCAGCCAACGAGGTGAGCGCGCAGACCAAGGCACCGCAACCGCCGCCGATGCAACCGGCGATGAAGGGCTTAAAGAAGCGCAGGTTCACACCAAAGATGGCAGGCTCGGTAATGCCCATGAAGGCGGACAGAGCCGAAGGAAGCGCCAGGCCCTTGATCTTGGCATCGCGGGTCTTAAAGGCAACGGCGAGCGCGGCGCCACCCTGGGCGATATTGGCAGCGCTAGCGATGGGCAGCCAGTAAGTCACGCCGTACTGGGCGAGCTGGCCCAGGTCGATGGCGGTGTACATCTGGTGGATACCGGTAACGACCGTGGGGGCATAGAACAGGCCGACGATAAAGGAACCGATGCCGAAGGGCAGGGTCAGCAGGGCCTGGATCAGACCGAGGATGGCGTTCTCGGCCCACACGAAGATGGGGCCGACGGCAACGAGCGTCACGAGCACGGTCACGAACACCGAGACGAGCGGGGTCACAAAGAGGTCAAACATCTCGGGGACAACCTTGTGGAGGCGCTTCTCGAGGAAGGCCAGAATGGCGCAGGCGATGACGATCGGGATCACATGGCCCTGATAACCGACCCACTCAAAGCTGTACACGCCGGGAATGACAGTGACCATGGTCTGCACGCCCTCGGAGGCAACCGTATAGGCGCTCTGCAGCGAGGAGTTGATAAACGCACCGCCGACGACGGCGCCCAGATATGGGTTGGCGCCAAAGGCCTTAGCGGCGGAGTAACCGATCAGGATCTGCAGAATGCCAAAGGACGTTCCCGAGACCAGGTCGGCGATCTTGTAGATAAAGTTATTGGTGTCGAGCGCGATAAAGCCGTTGGAGGCCATAAAGTTGAGGGCGCTCATAATGCCCAGCAGCAGGCCCGAAGCCACGATGGCGGGGATGATGGGGACAAAGACGTCGCCGAGCACCTTAATGGCACGCATAAAGATGTTCTGCTGCTGCGCCGCGGCCTCCTTGACCTCGGCCTTGGTAGCAGCTTCGACGCCACTGAGCGCGATGAACTCCTCGTAGACCTTGTTGACGGTGCCGGTGCCAAAAATAATCTGCAGCTGGCCCTGGGCCTCAAAGACGCCCTTGGCGCCGTCGATATTCTCGAGGGCTTCCTTGTCGACCTTGGCGTTATCGGCAATCACCAGGCGCAGACGCGTGGCGCAGTGTGCGGCCGAAACAACGTTGCCGGCGCCACCGACGTTGTCGAGCACCTCTTGGGCTGATTTGCGGTAGTCCATAACTTCCCTTTCCTCCAACGGGCGCATGTGCACCCGGCCATCTTTGACACATACACTGTAATCGTTTTCAGTTTCATATGTCTGTAATCGTTTTCACAGTAGGGTGAACGGTAGGAAAAAGCCGGCGAATGGTAGTTTTGAGACAAAAACTGGGGACTCAAAGGCAGGCAGACGCGTCCAAGGACTAGACATTCATGAGCTGATGTCCAAGTTTGAGCGTCCGCAGGCCGCTCTCCCCCTCCTCGCCATCGAGCGCGTTGAGCAACATATTGGTCGCCTCGACGCCGCTGGTCAGGTAGCCGTAATGCACGGTGGGAATGCCGCCCGTCAGCGCGCGCAAAAACGCGTTGTCGCCAAAACCGCTCACGCGACGCACGCCCTCGCCCACGCCGCGCAGCTCGTCAAAAGCGCGCAGGGCGCCGGCCGCCATAGTGTCGGTCGCGCACGCGATAAACGAAACATCGGGATCGACGGAGAGCAGTTCGCGCGCAGCGCGATAGCCCGAGTCGAGCGTAAACGAGCCCAGGCGAATCAAGGCGGAATCGAGCGGGTTGCCCGCAGCGCGCAGGCCGGCCTCAAAACCGCGACGGCGGTCATAACCGGCCGCGCGGTCCTCTTCGGAAACTCCAATGTAGGCGATCTTGCCGTCCACGCGACCCGCAAGCGCACGGCCCAGCTCAAAGGCAGCCTCGTAATCGTCGTGATAGACACACGCCGCGCCCTCGACATGTTGGCCGATCAACACAATGGGCACACGGCACGACTCAATCGCGCGACGGTGCTCGTCGGTGATCATAGTTGCCACCAGAACAATGCCGTCAACCGGGTGGTTTTGGAATAAATCGAGGTATTCGAGCTCACGATCGGCCGCGTTGTCGGTGTTGGCAAGCAGCATCTGGTAGCCACGGCGACCGAGCACCTGACCAATGCCGGCGGTAATGCGGCTCACGGATTCCGAGTTGATCTTAGGTACGATGACGCCGATGAGCTTGGTGGAACCGGTGCGCAGCGCACGAGCCTGGCTGGATCGCACGTATCCGGTCAGCTCGATTGCCTGCTTAATGCGCTCGGCCTTATCCGCCGAGATATACCCACCGTTGAGGTAGCGCGAGACGGCGGCGCTCGAAACGCCGGCCAGCTCGGCCACATCTTTCATCTTTACCACGAGCACCCCCGTCGTTGAAATCGCTTTCACCATGATACCCGTGACGGCGCTTCGGATAAATCAATATCACCCAGGTCGAGCAAACGTCAGCGAGCGGGCAGCTGCCGTGGCGAGGTGCCACGAAAGAGGAGCGAAGCGTACTTTATGTACGCGAGCGATGGCTTGAGCGGCAGATCGCCCGCGCAGATGCCCGCGCAGCGTCGAGCAGTCCGGCGTTTGTTAAAACGCCGGAACATAGTTAGCCGTGATATTCGCCGTTGTATTGGATCAACGTCAGGTCTTCAACGCCGTCAAGCGCACGGATGGCGTCCGCATAGGGCATGTCAACGCCGTCCGAGAACACCTCGACGGCCATCTCGACCTTGTCGCCGCGCATGGTCTTGGACTTGACGGTGAACTTGGTACGCCCAAACGCGCGCACGATATCGTCGCCGGTGGTCTGACCCGTGTAGTGGATGACCATCATGTACACGCGCGCCTTGTCCTGGTGGCTCGCAAAGCCGGCGATCATCACCACGATTACCACCGCCGTGAGCGCCACGAGCGCATACATGCCGGCGCCGGCCGTAATGCCCGTGGTAATGGACCAAAACAGATACAGCAGGTCGAGCGGGTCCTTGACCGCCGTACGGTAGCGGACGATGGACAGAGCACCGACCATACCGAGCGAGATGACCACGTTGGTCGAGATCGCGAGCGTGACCATACAGGTAAGCACGCACATGCCTACAAGCGTAACGGCAAAGCTGCGCGAATACACCACGCCGGTAAAAAAGCGCTTGTACACGTAATAGATCAGGATGCCCATGGCGAGCGCCACGAGCAGCGACAGACCGATCTTGGCAGGGTCGACCTGGCCAAACGCCTCCAAGACGGAGTTCTTAAAAAAGTCCCTGGTGCTCATGGTCTAAATATCCCCTCGGTTCTCAAAATCCGATTCCCAGTAATTAAATCCGCGCAGGTAGGCGGTCTTGTCGTAACACAGGCAGTACTTGGAGACCGCCGTGAGCTCGGCTGCGCCCGGCGGCACCATATCGCGCACGAGCTGCGGGCAAAACTCCGTAAACTTGACCTCCATCACCAGCTTGCCGGGTTCCAGGACCGGCAGCGCGGGTAGCGTCGCGTCAAAGATATCGAAGCTTCCCACCGCGGCACGCACGTTCATGTCAAACGTAATGCGCACGGTGCCCTCGTCCATCACCCACGGCTCGCGCTCATAGTCCACGATGGTCCTCGGGCGCATCACATTGCAGATGCACTCAATGTAGAACTCGCGACAGAGCGGATAGGGGCTCCTCAGCAAAAAGTCGTAGTCGCCAGCCAGAATCTGCTCAAACTCGCCGCGCGTAAGTGGCGCGTCCTCCTTATAGATCCAGCTGCCGTACTTCTTTTTGCGCTCGAGCTTAATCACCTTGTCGCCGCCGTTATAGATGCGCACACGATACTTTTTGCGCATAAGAATGCCGGCATCTTTTTCCTCGTAGGCCGAGTTGCAGTAGTCGTCAAAGTACAGGCTGCGAATGGTGTAACCGCCCGCCTGCGCATGTTTGTCCAGCTTAAACACCGGCGCCATGCGACAGGCAAGCGCAGCGTGCTCGCCCTCGTTAATGAGATATTTGAGCTCGTGGCGGTAACGCTCCTGCGTGGTACGCGCGGGAGGTGCCGTCAAGCGCTCAAGCAACGCGCTAGCCCTCCTCATACGTGTCCTCCACGACCTTACCGCCGTCTTGCACGTAAAAACACTTCATGCCGTAGTGCTTACCGTCGTCGGTCACATAGTAGTCAAACGCATCTTGCGTATAGCCGTCGGAGTTGGTGGCACGCACGCGCACAAAATACTGGCCGGCATCGGGCGCATCGCAGGTAACCTCAGGCAGCAGCACGTCCTCGGCCTTAAATAGCACGTCCTTGATGGCATAGTCGCACGCAAGCTCCACGGTGTAGCGAATGTCGCGCGCCTCAAAGTCGTAGGACGCATCCCAGTTAATACGGAGCTTACCGTTATCAATCTGCGGCACGCCGATGTAGAACGGCATGGGCTTTTTAAAACTCTCGCGAAAGCTCTTGTAGTTCTCCTCGATCTCGGAGGGAATCGCCGCGGCGATCTGCTCGTATTGGTCCTTGGTGACAGGCAGATGGTCAATATCGGGCGAAGCAAAGACTAGCGATTCGGTAACCTCGCGATAATGCTTGATCATCTTGCTCAGGCGTGCCTCGGTCATATACGAGCGCAGGTCCTTGACGGCGCCGTCGAGCTCGCTGCGGAACGATTTGCTGCGCAGCGCACGATTGAACAGTACGTTGCCCCAGTAGTTGCTTGCGCCGCGCTCCCAGCTCGCGTAGTCCGAAAACCCGGTAAGAGAAAGCTCCAGCTTACGCAGCATGCCGTCGTTATCCCAATCTAAAAAGTACCAGGTATTTGAATTGAGTGGGCTGTACAGATAGCAGTTACGGTTCTGCGTATCGCAGTTGCCCGTCAGAATCTGAAACGCCAGCCAATAGACCAGATTCTCGGTATCAAAGTAGGTGTCGAGCACGTTATCGATCTTTTGCGATTCGTCGTTGAGCGCATCGAGCATCTCGATGAGCTTGGTGTGGTCCGAATCGCCCTTAATCTCGAGCATGCCCTCAAAGTTTGCCTGGTTGTAGCCGGGATCATCGGCAAGCTTAATGGTGTCCTTGTAGCGATGGAAATCGAAGCTGTTCACCTTGTACAGATGCCCGCTCTTATCCAAGCCGTGCGCCTTAAGCGCCGTTTTGTTGAGCTGCTCCACCTGCGTAAACAGGCCGTAGTCCTCAAAGGTGTCGTTGGACTTTTCGGTCTGGTCGCACACCCACAGATGCACAAACTGCGTGCGCAGGCCCATCATCTGGGGAATCCCACGGATAAGGTCGTAGGCCATCTTGTTGCGAAAACGCATACCCTCGCCCATGTGCTTGTTGAGCGCAATCGCGCGCTGTTGGCGCCAGGTACCCTTGCCCTTTTTGAGCTCCACCTTGTAATTCTTTTGCGAGTTGTTGCTCGATGTCTGACCGCGCACCTGCACGGTGGCATTGGGCGCTTCCTCGCCATAGCCAACCTCGCCGGCCACCGGGCCGTCTTCGTCGCCCGGCTGCAGCAGGCCCATAACCTGATAGCGCGTCACGCCCATATCGGCATAGTCATACACCGAGTACGTGTTGATCTCGGCCCAGCTGTGGTCGGTGTTCTCGGAGCTGTTGCCGCGCGAGACCGTCAGGTACATGGTCACAATGCCCGAGTCGTCGTAAACCTCGTACAGCTCATCTTTATCGCGTAGATGCTTAGTACCGTCCGAGGACTCGGCCTTTTTAATCTTCTCCTGCTTTTTGACCTTTTTGGTCGAGGAGTCTTCCTGCACCGAGCAGCCCGAAAGCAACAGCGCACCGGCAGCCGCCTCAAACAGGCGACGGCGAGACATTATCCTATCGGTCATCAGAACCTCCCCAATGTTTTTGATACAGGCGAACCACCATACGTTCAAACGCACTGCGCGGCTCACCGCCCGCGCGCTTGTCCTCGTAGCATTGCTCAACACGGTCGAGCACCCGGCCAAGTTCGGTAAACCAGCCCGTCTTGTCGGTCGCCACAATGGGCTGCTGGCTCAGGATACGATAAGGCAAGTTGGCGGTATAGGTATCGAGCCGCAGCAGCGCCACGATAAAAAACACCGCCGCACCCAACAAAAAGCCAAAGCCGTAAAACTGCTGCGGCAAAAGCAACGACACGGCAGTCGCCAGCCCGGCCACACCGGCAAACAGGCCCGAAGCCAGAACGGCCCCCTTGTAGTCGGTAAAGTACAGCAAGATGAGCATCACCGTATTGCCCACGGCATACAGGCCATAACCCACGCACAGCGTGCGAAAATACCCGTGCATAAGGTTGTTAAAGCCCAGCGGCAGAGCCGAGAGCACCGTGGTCTCGAGAGAAATGACCGCAGCGGTCACAAACAGCTGCTTGAGCGCGCAAAAGCGCAGTTCGCTGTTGAGCGTGGAGAGCATCTCCTCCTCGGCCACCACAATGTCGCCTACCACGCCGCCGTCGTTGAACAGGCTGTAGTAGTCGCGGTAGCGCGGATAGAAGTTGACCTCGACCGAGACCACAAAGTTGACGGTCGTGACCAGGATCGTCAAAAACGCAATGAGCGCCGGCACATCGTAGTAGGGCGCACCATAAAACAAGCCCTTGACCTGCACGCCAATAGGACCGGCCCAAATAATCACCAGGTGCGCAAAGAGTCCCAGATTGGTTAACAGGCCCGTGAGCGCCAGCGGCATAAACTGATCGAGCCACTGCAAAAAGGGCCAGGGGCTGCGGTCGCTCTGAGGAAAATACCGGTACAGCAGTACCACGTCCCAGGCGAGCATGACGCCGTAGCCCAGAGCAATTGACGCCAACAGGCCCTCGACCGGCGGCAGTCCCAGCGCCAGCGCGGCCAGGGCGCACAGGCACGCCACGCCAATGGCAGCCGCAAAGCTGCACAGGATGCCGCGGTAATCCTTGATGGCCGTGAGGTAGCTCATGCCGTTCCAGTTGACGATCATAATGTTGAACAACCACAGGCACAGCAGCCCCTGCAGCAGCGTGGCGCCCGAGAACAGCAAAAAGACGCCGTAGAGCACCGTGCCCGCAACGAGCATGACAGCATTGGAGCCCCAAAACGAAGGCAGAATCTCGTCCTCGCGCTCGGCAAACAACATATCAGCCAAAAAGCGCGTGACCGGCATGGAGAAAAAGCTCGTGAGCGTAAGCGAGGCCAGCAGTGTGTAGGTCACCATGCACACCAGCAGATCCTGGTTGGCACGGCCCACACCCCACAGACCGCACAGCACCAAGATACCCACCTGGAGCAGAACGCCCAACAGCATGGGGCCCGTGCACACAATGCCGGCGTAGCCGTAAGCGCGCATCGTGGCAAACAGGCCCTTGCGCCTAAACAGGCGCTTGAGCTCAAAACCGATTCCGGCCACCGGCTACTCCCCCTCTCTGGGCAGGTCAAACGCTTGCGCCGTCTCGTCGTACAGCGCGCGATAGTTGGCGAGCATCTGCTCGTGCAAAAAGTACGTGGCAACGCGACGCTGCCCGCGCTCCCCCATCTCAATGCGACGGGCGCGGCTCACGCACATGCGCTCCATGGCATCGGCCAAGCCCTTGCGATACATGGGCGGCGTCACAAATCCCGCCACGCCAAAGTCATCGCCTGGAGCGCCTTCGAGCAGCTCACGGCAGCAGCCCACCTCGGTCGTCACGCAAGGACGGCGCGCGGCAAGCGACTCTAGCACGCTGAGCGGCTGGCCCTCGGAGATACTCGTTAAAATGGTAAAGTCGAGCTTTTCCATGTACTCGACCACGTTGACGCGACCGGTAAAGATCAGGTCGCGCACGCCCAGGGTATCGACCAGCGCGTGGCACTCGGCGCCGTACTCTTCGTCGTCCACGCCGCCCATGATGTGCAGGCGCACCTTGGGCAGGCGATCGTGCAGCTCAAAAAAGGCATAGATCATAGTCTTGACGTCCTTGATGGGCGCCAGGCGCACCACCGCGCCAATGTCCACCCAGCCGTCATCGGGCTTTATGGGAATATCCTTAAAGCGGTCGAACTGGATGCCGTTGGGGATGACTAGGCATTTACCCGCATCGCAGCCCATATCGATCTGCGTCTTGCGGGCGTTATGGAACAAACTCGTCACGCGGAAGGCGCGGCGGTAGATCTCCTCCGAAAGCAGGTAAAAAAAGCGGATCCAGCGGTCCTTAAACGACGGCACCACCCAGTCGGCGCGAATGATCTCTTCCTCGCGTTCGCGGGTATAGATGCCATGCTCGGTCAGCAGCACCGGCGCATGGTGAACGCTTGAGCCCAGGCAGGCGAGCAGGCCACCGTAGCCGGTCGAGATAGCGTGGTACACATCGGCCACCGGCACCTCGCTGCCCAACAGGTAGAGCACGGGCAACAGCATAGAGCGCATGGTGTGGAATGCGTCGGCAAAGGGCGTGTAGGGGTACTCGGCAAGGCACACGTCGCGGAAGATATCCATAAACGTGCGGCTCTGCAAAAACGAGAGCGGATGCACGCGACGGCGCTGGAAAATATCGAACAGCACGTCCCAGTCCGGATTGGAGAGCGACACCAGGCGGCGTAGCGCCTCGCGCTCGCGGTCGTTAAAACTGGCTTCATGTTGCTCGCCCGAAAGCCGCAGGGCATCGTCCAGGAACACCTCGTGCACCTCGACCACGTTGCTGGGCAGCTCGTAGACAAATTTACCGCGGTCGGCAGCATGCGCGCCAATCACCCATAGCACAAACTCATGCTCGGGCATGGCCTGGATATAGCCATGCATCCAGGTAGATACGCCGCCGTGCACATAGGGGTAGCAACCCTCGAGTACCAAGCAGATTCTCATCTGTCGCCACCCTCCTTGCGCTCGATCGTCAGGGTATTATCATTTGCCTTGAGCAGATACAGATCGCCCGTAAGGTGCGTCAGTTCGCCACCCGTCACCGCACCCGGCTCGCCATTATTGGCGCGGAACATGAGCCACGCCTCGTCGTGGAAATTGCCCAGGCTGAGCGTCCAGGCATCCGCACTGGTATCCACGCTCACCGTAACCGACGAAAAGCGCTGAATGGCGCCCGAGCATTCCGAGCCGGTCTGGCGGCGCAGGTCGGGCGCAGACTTGGTAAGCCACTCCAGGTAGTCGACCAGGCCGCCCTTGTAGACCTCCCAGCCCTCCTTGGCTCCGCGATCGGGGTCCAAAAGGTCGTCCGGGTGCATAAAATGCGTACTCACGTAGTGCATGTTGAGTTCGGACACGGCTGCCAGACGCATATAGGAATCGTTGACCATGCCGCCCGAAACAATACGTGGCTGCTCCACAATGCCATCGCTCGCCACGCCAAACTCCTGCACGTACGGCAGGTCGGTGCCATCCTCAAAATACGTACTGGCAATAGTCTTAATGCGCGGCACGTCGGTGCCGATAAGCTGGCGCGCGCGGGCCGAAAGGATATTCGACGGTGGCACGTAGACCGAGCCATGAGCGTTGGGCAGGACCTCGTCTTGAAACGCGATAAGTTCGTTAAGCGAAGCGACGAGCGTCTCTTTGTTCTTCCAGGTCTTGTAGACGTACAACGTACCATAGTCGGTGTCCCAGAGCGCAAGCGGCTGATGGTTGTAGCCGTGAAAGCCCAGCTCGCCGCCCATCTGCAGCAGCATGCCGCCAAAATATCGAAACTGCGTGGTATCGGGTTGGCGCGCGGGCTCGGTCTGGTTGACCGCGTCCTCATAGTTTTCGATCATCACGCCGGTATAGCGAATGCCGTATTTTTGCGCGAGCTTTTGCAGATCGGGCCACCAGACCTTGGTGTAAAAATCGGCAATGGAAAGGCCGTAGTCACGCTTGATATAAGTACCATCGCCCGAGGGCACGGGGCTAGGAAAGTCGTCCAAATAGAACACGGCGCTGTTGATGACCGGATAGGCCGTGGCATCGCCCAGCAAGCTTACGGCCGAAGCATAGAACCCACGCATGACCTTGTCGTAGATGCCAATGTTGCACACCACGGTGTGACCACTGCCGCAATCGTTAGACCAAATGAGCGGCGTGCCCGCGTCACCGGTCTTTGCCCATACGTGCGCCGTATCGCGCAATGAAACCGAGAGCGAAGAATCGAAGGGATCCGAGAACTCGTAGCGCTCTCCTCCGCCCAACATAAAGTCCTCGCTCGGAACGATACTTTCGGCTTTCGCATAGTCATATCCGGCCGATTCGATCCCAAGCTTGGAAGCAATAGCCTGCAGGTAGTTCGAGTTATCTGGCGTCATGCCCAACATGAGTGAGCCGCCCGCACTCACCCAACTCATCAGATCGGTCAGATGCGTACCCAGTCCGTCAAGCGAGGGCATAAGCACAATCACGCGATCAAACGACGTGAGCGATGGGATCGCGTCCGCACCGTCGGTGGCAATATCAACATCGCGATGGACGATCTTCATGTCCAACAAAATCTGGTCGAACTGGTCTTTAACGTCGTCGACGCCAGCTTGATCGGAATCGGAAATAACCAGGCACGTGGGCTTTTGGCCAAAGATTGCCGAGGAGGCCGGCACTGCATCGTTGGCGGCAAGCATCCCCAGCTTATGCTGGCCCGCGCTGTACTGCACGCCTGCACGCTCCACCAGCAACACGGCGGCCATGGCAATAAAGACCGCCCACACCACGAGGAGTCCCATCCAACGAAAGCGGCCTGCACGGTCGCGGATATGTTGCGCCACGCTCATCGGACCTCCTCCCCGTCGCGCCAAAACGCCAACTTTTCGCGGTTGTCGGCGCTCAAATACACATGTTGCTTGTCAATCGCATCAATCACACGGTGGACCTCGTCACCGTCGCGGCGCATCACGGCCAGGCGCAGGCAAAGCATCCAAACCTCCTGCTCCTCGGGCACGTCGAGAACCAACTGATCGGTCACGGCCTGCGCCTCGTCGATCTGTCCGACATCGGCCAGCGTCGTCGCGTATCGAATGCGCAGCTCAAGGGTATCCTCGCGCTCGCAGCGACGCGCAAGCAGGCGCGCGTACTGTTGGCGCTGAATCTGAGCCACGCGCCCCTCAGCCAAGCCCGAGCCCAAGTATTCACCAAGAAAATCGCAGTATTCGTTGAGGTTTTGCGCGCTCGGGTCCGTCTTAAAGGCACGCTCCAGCTGCTGCAGCTTAAGGTCGGACTCCTTGGAGATCTGCGCCACCGCCGTCGCGGCATAGTGCGCCACCTCAACGTCGTCGTTAAGCTTAGCCGCCTGCAGCTGCGCCAGGTACGCGTTGGGCTCCTCGGTGAGCATGGAGAGCATTAGGCGGCGCCGGTATGCCGGGTCGTTGACGATAAGCGCCTCCTCGAGCGGGACCACGCCTGCATCGGCATCACGTTCGTGCACTAGGATGCTGCGATGCAGGTCGTCGTTGAAGCGCAGCGACTCCAGCGCAGACTCTTTCAGCCCCTCGCCAAACACCGCGCTGCGGACCGATAGCAGAACCACCAGCAACGGGCCCCACAGCGGCACCAGCACCATCACAGCCAGCATGTGCCCGCGCACCGGCAGCAGGCCCAGCTTCATGAGCGTCCACAGCATCAGGCAAACCAGCGCATGAATCAGCAGCAAGACGGCAGCAACGACAAGCGAGATCAAGCGGCACCCCCCTCACCGTCACCGGTGAAAGCGATGTGCTGCAGCAGCGCCACGATGTCCTCGCCGTCGACGGGCTCCACCGCAATCTGCTTTGCGCTCAGGCGCTCACGGATAATGGGCAGATCGCACGCCTTTGCCTGGCGCATAAGCAGGTAGAGTACATCGCCGTCGACCAAGCCCGCCGCGTCGCTCTCGCGGATTGCCGACCCAATTACGCCCACCAGCTCGCCGACAGGCTCCATGCCCGGCACAACGCGCAGGAGCAAAAAACTCCCCATCTTGCTATCTGCCAGCGCCTGCGCCGCCGCGAGCTCTTGGCCAAAGGCCGCCTGCTTGAGCACGCAAGTACCATCAACGCAGCGTTTATCCTGCGCCACCGCCTCATAGTCAAAGGCACGGCCCAGCGCGCTTTCGACCAGCCCGCACAAGATGCGGAACAGGTTTTGATAATAGAGGGTCATTTGGTTTTCGGCCGCACGACGCACAAAGATCAACACGGCGGGTGCCCCGTCGCGCTCGATCGTGTATCCAAACATGGGAAGCCCCGGCGTCAGTTCGCGGTTCACCCACAGGTTCGAACGACCCCCGTCGCCCAAAAGAGGTGCAAGCTGCTCGAGCGTGAGCGAGCGTGCGGCATCTTCGGCAATCGCGGGACTTGCTGCCACCAGGCGTGCAAATGCCCCGCCCGAAACATGGTAGATCGCCACCGAATCGTTCTCGAGGATCTCGCCCAGAAGCTCGCAGCACTTGCGATAGATGTCGCGCGGGTTGAGCACGTCGAGCTCCTGCGTCACGGCAAAGATCTTGCCAAAGCTGTCGTGTCGACCCACGATCTGGCGCCTGTACGCGCGCTTGTCCTCGATCGCGTCGTGGTAGAGCTGCGTAAGGAACGTATTGCGGTTGCGCACGAGCTCGTTTTGATCGCGCTCCGCCCTAATGGCTTCGCTGTTGCGCAGCTGCACATAGCCGCACACGGCACCCACCACAAAGTACGCAATAAACGGCAGCCAGTTGGACGGCTCGTAGAACAGGCCCTGGAAGGTATAGCCGTACTGAGTAAAGTAACTCGCGGCCAAACCCACCGACGCCAGCAGCGCCGCAACCAGGCCAAAGTCCAAGCCATACAGCGTGCCGATCAGCACCACGTAGAGCAGGCGATAATCGAGCACGTTGAGCTGGGCAGACTGGGATAACAAGCGCTCCAGCACTTCAAAGAGAACCCAAGCGGCTGCCGTCTCCAGACATTTGACAGGCAGCGTGCGCATCTGGATACGGTCGATAGCGGCGCGCAAGGGGTTGACCTTCTTTGCGCGGCCAGCATCCCAACGCGCTTGAATGGTCGAAAGATCGCGCAGCAAGTCGTAACGCTGAAACCAGCCATAGCGCACGCGCGCGACATCGCTGGCGGGCAGGACGTAGCCGGCAGAATCGCCATAGGCAACGGCAAGGCCGGAGAACAGCGCCTTGAGGGCGTCGCCCACCTCACCCGCCGTATGATGGAAGGTATCGGCTACGTCGAGCGACTCAAAGTTACCATCCCAGCTGTCGAAGATACGGCGTACCAGCACCGCAAGCTCCTCGGCACACAGCAGGGGAAACGCCGCGTCCTGAGCGCCCTGCAGAGCGACCGATCCGGTTGAGCACGCGTCGAGCAGCGGCACCAAAAACGGGTCCTCCAGCGCGGCAGATGCGGTATACAGGAACGGCACACGCAGGATCTTGGTCTGAACGCCCTCGCGAGCAGCGTAGTAGCGGCACAGGTCGTTGGCTGCGTGCGCGATAATGCCCTTGCCCGTTCGCCCCGCGGCATCGGCGGCACCCTCGGCACCCGCGGGCCCCGCTACATACAGCAGTTGGACCCGGCGACCCGCGCACGCACGAAAGACCGTGCGCAGCAGCTCGATATCGCCCACGGAGTCGGTATGCGGGGTAAGGTAATTAGACAGGTAGACCACGCGTTCGAATTCGTAGGCCTGATCCAGGTGTTGCAGAAGCTCTTTCCACGAGGCATGGGGCGATGACTCGTCGCGGCGCGTGTCCTGCGCGGCTACGACCTGCACATGGTCCTCGGGGAACGCCTTGGCACAAAAGTCATCGTCAACATATGCGGTGTTGCCAACAACCAGCACCTCCATGGCGCACCCCTCCTCTAAAATCCACTTCTGTCATAATCAAACATGCGTATTTTACGCTGTCAACGCGAGCTGGAACGCCTTTAAGGCTGTTTTAAGAACTTTTTTGAGGATGTGGGAACAACGAGAGTACTAAATGAGCGCCCAATCGGGGGTGCGGTGAAAAACCGAGATCTGTCAAACAGGCCCCTGTTTTGGGCATCCGCGACCTGCAGCTTTGTTGGCAAAAATCGGTGTGCGCTCGGCGAGTTTCGATTTTCCCCGTACTTCTCCTACGCACCGGACTCGCAATAGCGCAGTACAATCCGTCAATCGCACTAACCGGAAAGCCAATCCAGCGACTCGACTAGCCAACCAGATACGGCCCGATTACATCGAAAATTTCGCCCACCTTTGTTGCAGGGTTTTGCGCAGATGGCTTATTGTTACCCAGTTCCCTATGGTACGCGACGAGGCGCCCAGCACGCTGCAATGCTTCGCCTCGCCTATCATCCACTGCCCCAAACATCCCGTCCAGGTTCTTGCGGTACTCGATGCCCAAGTTCTTCGACATCTCCTGCGCGAGGGCATGCTGGCAGTCGGACGCGGACATATGCGCGGTCGTGTAGCGAAAGTGCAGAAGCGGCCACAGCTCGAAGCAGGGGTTGGACCACAACGCATGGAAGGTCCTCGAACCATCAGAGAGCTCGTTGCACTTGCACTCCATCGCGTCAAAGTCGGACGCAGGGAAGTCATCCTTGTCATACACGAGCCACACGTGATCGAACGTCTCGGGCGCATAGCGGCAGTGTTCGACGGCGAAGTCAAGCAGGTCAAGCGTGTGTTTGCCGGTCCCCTTAACGACAATGGCAACCTTGCGCTCGTTCGCCGAGCCCAACGCCGCACGCACACCCTCAAAGTAGCGAGGCTCGGTCTCCTTGCCCTCGCTCACCACGAGATGACGCGTCATCTGAACCATGCGCGAGCGGCCCTCGCGCTTGCCGCTACGCCAGCCCTTCGACTTCTTCGCCACCATGCTAATCCCACTCCTCGATGCGGGTGAGATACGGATCGGCGCCGTAGCGACCGGACAGGTATTGCTTGTCGAAAGCCGCGTTCTTGCTAACCAAGTTGCCGTTAGCCTCGTGGATATCGGCGAGCGACCACAGCTGACTCGCCTCCCCCTCGCCGCGCGCAGCGAACCATATCTCGTCACGGCGGAACACATCGTTTCGCATTGTTGACACATCCTGGGACGAGAAGATGAGCTGCGCGCCACTCTTGTTAACCTCAGGATCCTTAAACAGCAGAATCACATAGCGGAGAAGCTTCGGATGCAGTTTGGCGTCGAGCTCGTCTACCACAACGGTGCCACCACGCTCAAGCGCTATCATCAGATACGCAGCCAACCCCATGAGCTTCTGGGTTCCAGCAGATTCCTCGGATAAACGCAGTTCGTACGCCTTGCCGCCCACCTCGTGCCTCACGAAGACGCGCTTGCCGCGCCACTCCGGCGCCCTCTCCACTCTGAAGCCATCAATACGCACATCAACGGCGCGCAAAAAACGCGTGACCTCGCGCGAGTCGCCCTCGTCGAGCATTTGCTCGAGCATCCGCTCCAGATAGGAACTGTTATAGTTCAGAAACACTGCGTCGAGAAACCAGCTGGCCGCCTCCTGGACCACCGGCGCATCGAAGTTGATGCAGAGGAACGACAGGTACGGCAAACTAGGGTTGAACTTCGCTGCCGTCACAAGCTTGCGCAGCGTGGGACCGAGCGAAACCTCTGTACCCTCGCGCTCGAACAGCATCGCCGTGCGCGAAGCCCCCAATTTGCGCCGCCACAGCCCTTCGGACACAATCTCATCGGCGTGTACTGACAGAACATAGCGATACTCATGCTCACCCGCGCGGTAGTAGAGCTCGAACTCGGTGGGCTCGGCAACAGACACGTCATCGAACCCGAACGCAGAACAACGGGGTATCGAAGGACGATCACCCTCTGGCGCATCAGCGCTGGCAGACAGTAATCTGATCGGTCTGGCCACCGCCGAACGAACGTAATCGAGAGCCTCGAGCAGGTTAGATTTACCGCCGGCGTTGGGCCCGTACACCGCAGCCACCGGAAGGAAACTCTGCCCGTCTGGACACTCGATGAGGGAACGCTCAAACTCCTTCATCGGCGTCGCTTGCATGGAAAGCTCCGCTTCGTCGCGATAGGACCGATAATTCTTAAAAGTGAACTGGCAAAGCATGGCACTCAACATTCCTTTCATTGTTTTAAAAAGGTATATCAGAGTTTTTCTTTGATTATAGACTTTATATATAGTCAAGCAAGGGTTTGTAACACTCAAGGAAAGGGAATCAAGGGGATAAAACCGGAAGTATGCGGCAAATATCAAACATGCCGAGCACACACGAAGCGACAACGCAACTACTTGCGGTTTCTTTACTCGAATAGGCGGTGTGCTCAGGGGCTACGGGATTTGCCGCATACTTCCGCGAAATGCCATCCGGAAGTGCGGGGAAAATCCGAGATCTGCCGACCAGGCCCCGGTTTTGGCCTTCAGCGACCTGCGGTTTTGTTCTCAAAAAGGCATTGTGCTCTGCGGTTTTCGATTTTTCCCCGCACTTCCGGAAAACGAGGCCCTGTATCGCGTGTTCCAGCGACAATGGCGGCATCCGCGACAGCATCCAGGCGCCGCTGAAACGTTAAAGGGCCATTGCCGGAATACCGAGCAACGACTCTTCTTTGTCATCGCCTCACGTAGAGTCCGCGACGCTTCACTGAGAGAATCTTACCGTAATGATCAACAACCCAACAGGGCAATGATCAGGAATACGGTTGGTCGGCCCCAAATTCCATATAAATTAAACTAGGGGATGCCCTCCGTTAGGAAGGAACCCCCTTGCAAAACAATGGTCTATAGCAGGCCTTCGTTTTTTATTTAGAACATCATACCGCAGCATCTCTTTTTCGAAGAGCGGTTGAACACAAATAGATTGAGAACATTAATCGCCGCAGGCACGCCTACAAGAGAACAAGCGACCGTTGTTCCTCTACTTCGAGGTCTTTACCCTTAAAGACCTCTCCGGGATGATTCTGGCCAGCAGGGCGATCCATTAGAAGCGTCTTTAGTGTACGGAATGAGCATCTACGCCTACTAGTTCTTGCCTATCTACTACATGTTCACAGCGCAAGAGAGCGACATCGTTGACAACGCTATCGCGATTACCAGGCAAATGATCGATGAGTTCAGGAACGTCGAAGGCTGCATCGGCATCGTGAGGCATGTCCGCCTTGAGCGGTTACCAAATCGAAAGATCAATTCTGGAAATGGCATTTCCCAGCACGGCCCCGTCTTTTCGACACTGTGCTCTAAGCGTAACTGGCGAGGTATTCCAAGGCATCCAGTACAACCTCATTATCAAAACGACTAAACTCGCGTCATTACACGCATGAAAAAAGGGCAACACTCTCTTGTCGAAAGCGTCACCCTTAAAGCTCCCGAAGAGCTTTTGTATTGCAGCAAGCTATGCTACACCATCTCGAGGAGATGGTGTAGCATAGCTAGCTCGACTACCACAAAAACATCATCTCAGATGGTACATGAAGCTCAGGCTATCGGGTACCACGCATCAATCATGCCTTTGAAAAAGCTAAAAGAAGATTTAACGGGATCATTTTTATCGTAATAGTGGGCATTCCGATACATGCGATTGACAGACTGGTGAAGCTGGACGCCCTTGGCCGCAACAACGCCAGGAGACGCAATCAGATGATGCAAATAAAGAGTCGTCGCAATTTGCTGAATCCTATCATTACTCAACTTCGTTGAAAGAGTGATATCCGAATAGCCAACAGCTCGCAAAGCGTTTTTAACATTTCGGCTGATCTCATGAGAAGGAGTTCCTCCCTTAAGGTCGTCGATAATGCAATTATTATGTCCGCAGGCGTTACGAAGAGCTTTGACGCTTTGAAGTTGGTAATAGCGGCTTTTCAACTTTTTATCTCGATCTTTGTTTGCGATAAATAAAAGAAAATGATTAAAGGTGCCAAAAGGGATAAGCTCAACAAATGCCCAAACTGGATAGCGATAACCAGGGTAATCAGCAATTATTTGGTTTGTATAGCACCCTTTTGCACCTCGGTCGATTTCCGATTTAACAGAATTAACCGTTTTCCCATTTTCCAGCTTTCGATTATTAGAAGCGATGTACTTCTCGACAACCGAATACCCGTCTTCTCGATGCGCTTCCAAGTACCTCAGCAACTGAAGTTTTGAAAAATGCTCAACATCAATTGAAATCGAAAGGAGTACCTGACGAAATTCATAATCGATGATCGCAAGATCGCGAAGCATTCCAAAATCCAAGTCGATGAAGAGGCCGTCGTTCAGACCACCCGCGTACTTTGGAAACCCCTTTCGGAATAGATTGATGCGAAAGAAATTATTATTCGCCTTTAGATACCGTTCAGCAGCATCCTTCGAAGTGAGCTCGAATTTAATGCCCTCCGATTCAAGATGCTGAACTTGCTGAGCAGGGGTCAGCCATGGCTTAGGGCGAAATTCATCCATGCAGCCTCCTGCACATCTACAAGTCATTTAATAGTTTGACCATTGTACAGCTTGACGACCTTATAGCGTCTATATGCCGCATGAACGATAGGCATCAGAGACTTGATCCCTATTACGAAAAACTCTTGGCCAGAGTCTTCCCGATGATCGAGAAACAAATCCTTGTAGCCGTTGGGAACTGGGTCTCTTTTTTGCGTTCGAAATCACCCTCAACAGCTGAACAAAGCCTAATCAGCGCGAAGCCAGGAAGCAAGCTTTCTAGATTTCAAAGATATTCAAATCTATCTTGTTCTGATAAAGAAGCGTACGTCGGGATACTCGCAAGCAAATCAAATTATTATTCAGGCACCAACAATTTTATTCATTAGAACAATTTCACGAGTGCGGCCGTATCCCCAGTATTGAAGTCGATGTTTAGTAGCTCCAACGCCCTCACCAAACGAAGCAAGAAATGGTATTCATCGCAAACATCCTCCAAGCCGATTTTCGGCACATTTCCATGTGCAATATCGTTTCGTAATGTCTGTATATTTCGACCCAAATCACCATCGCATGGATCGACGCTAAGCCGGTCAACACATGCATTACAAACAGCAGGGTCAAGACTTTTGAACGCATGAAGGATGCGGGATTGCAAATTGTCATCATCCCTAATGTAGCTAATACATCTGTCGACCCGTCTTTTTTCATCGGAATTCAGATTGTCCTTAACGCGCTCAAACTCATCAATGACATGGCAAATTTGACTAACAGTCTTTTGGGAATGCTTAACACCTTCAGGAAAATACTCGCCAAACCGTTTCTCAAAATAGGCCGTAAGCTCAATTATCTTCGAATTGGTCAATAGGTTAGAGTCTGCACGAGAAATCGCAAAAGCGGACCGATCTATTTTCCTATCGAGAAACGCTTGAACAAGGATTCCGAAGTTGTCGCCAATATCGCCAGCCCGAATAAAACGATTCCAAGGTTCGTCACGCTCATCAGAAATCCCCGCAGCTACGCCAGAGTGCGATAAATGTCCAATATACTTATTATCGGCCCTGTTCAGTTGATGCATACAGCCTTAACTCACAATCAGCATTGGACCTTCCGAGGCAAAAACGCAGTGCGCAGGCAACCGCTTGGTAAAGATATTCGATCCTGCTAGACTCCATGTTCTCAGCAAGCGCCCCGATAAAAGAATAGAATTTTATCGACGACCTGGGGCTCCCCTCCCAACCAGACGAGAAAAAGAACGAAATGCTCCCGTCATCTATCGCAGCGCATCCTCCGGCTAAAGACTTTTCTGAATTGTTGGGTATTATTAACGTTCCGTCTTCGTCGATAAGCTCACGGCCTCGAGGATAAAAGGAGTCGATACAGCTACCAAAGAATCTGATCATTGCCACATCTTCAAAAGAATACCCTGATGTGAATGACCAGTAATAACAGACTGGGAGAGCAATAGACACGCCATCGATAGCGGCAGACCCACAAACATGGAAACAAATACTGTCAAACCCTGGAAAAGTCTGTCCTGAAATTATTGAGTCAACAATCATCTTTTGCGAAAGCAGGATATTCTTGAGTCCTGAGTCAAACACTTCGGATGGGAGACCGTGCGAAGAAAACAACCGAAGGTTATGACCGTCAAACGAAAACGACATCCCCGTCTGAACGCCCTCGATTTCTTGGGAAATTGAAACGATCTGTCCAACAACATCAACATTGCGGAAATCAGAACTCACTATCAGTTCCTTTCACCCTGTTTATAGACTAATCAGTCTATAACAATAATTTGTTAGCGATAGGTAATTCCAGCCATAGAGGGACTGCGACGAGAATCTTGCTCAAATCAACCTGGCGAAATAGGCGTCCAGCAACTAGTATCGCGTTGGGTGTCTCCTCGACAGTATTCCTTACTAAATTCTTAATATCCTTGCACAGCGACTCCTCGTCGACTGTTACGATAAGCGCAGGCATGGCCTGCGCTCCACAATATGGTTGTCAATTTGCAAAGTAACTTACGTGTCATCAGACGCTTTTCCTAGAACAAGCCGTATTTATATTCGTTAAACCATCAGAAAAAGGAGAACAACCATGACAATAAACTGGAACGGTGCCGAGCTGAATCTCGGATCGCTTGCAGCGCTCGCAGCGATTACTTTTTTAATAAATGCCGCGAGCACGATCCTCGATCGTCTCTTTTGGACAAATGGCCTCAAGGAGAGGATTGGATTGATTAAAGAAATGAGCGAACTTGCAGCCAATGGAATGCTCCCTGAAAAAGTAAGTTCTCAATATATTGAAGATGCAACACAATGGATAGAGTCACATGTCACAAAGAGAAACTTCTTGTCAATGCTAGTCGGAACATTTGTCAGAGGCTCTTTGTTCCTGTACTTTGCAATGGCCGCTGGAGTTTTTCAACTTCTGGACAAGCTAAACAAGGGGGCTAGTTGCTCTGAATTAGCAAACTGGGCCGTTGCTTACCTAATCGGCACGTTCGCAATAGAAGGCTTCCTTGCGACCTTTCGCCCTCTAGTAAAACCGTTATCCAAGCGAAACTAAGAGGACAGTTGCCTCATCCGTCGAAAGCCTCCTGACACGAGTGGATGCTCGAGAGGCCGGACGAGCTGTTCAGGGGGATGCTGCTGGAGCTTTTCGAGCTGCGCTACGGGGGGAGTGTCGACCGTCCTGTGCACGCAGCTCAGAAAGAAGGACTGACACCCGAGGCTCGGCGGCGTGCACGCGGACGCGATTATGGACCGCATCGTCCGCAACGCCGCCTGGCTCGAGATGGGCGACATGAACGTGCGGCAGGCGACGGCGGGAAAGGGGCGGTAGCTCGAGATGGGGACACGTTGGCTAAAACGGGTCGGCCGAGATTGGTCTATCTCGGCCGACTCTATTTGGCTAAATTAATCCGGCGCCAATTCTGGTCACAGAATAATGACCTCCATTCCTCCATTCCTCCGTTCCTCCATGCCGCCATTACGCTGGTAGTGCCAATGAAGTTAACTCCCCTAGTCAACAACAGTCCATTCACTACCCGCAGTGCTCGAAATCATAGAGGAATCACCATTGCATGTGATGATAGCCGACGCGCCTGGAACGTACTTAACCACAAGAACGGAAACGCCTTGCTCTTTAAGCCTAGAGGTGGTTTCGGCTATCTGAGATTTACTCACATCATTCTTGCTACGCAGCTTGACGCTATTAGTATCGTTTTCAAGCAAGCAGGATACAACAGTATCGTAATCGGACCAATAACAGTACTCACCAGAAAGCCATCCAAGCTCAGTGTCACCTATCGATCCAGCCACAGAAACCGTCTTTGGAAGCAACCCGTAGTGCTGCCTTTCTTCAAATTCCAGGACTTCACAAAAGACACGATTGGCGTTGAGTAGCCGTGTTCCACAATAGTCCCCATAAAATGGCGCAAAATGGTTGCGGATAGCTTGCGACAACATCAAGTAGTCGTACGTGTAATAACCCATGAAGATTCGTAGGGCGTCTCCCCCTGCCCCTTCAGAATAACGACCGAATTCAACAAGAAACTGATCCCACATTCGCTCAATATAGGGAATTGCAAGTTTGACGCTGTCCGTATCAGACAAGGGGGCATCGCTCATCTGCTGCATTATTCCCATAGTTTTTGCCAAATGGAAATGAGCGGCCATACGCTCGATCGTTCGGATAAACTCAGGCCGATTCCCATCCTCTATCGCCATAATTGCGAAGAAAACACTTCTCAACAGAAGATCGCTCGAAAACCGTTTAGGTAGAAGATCCCCATACTCGCGCTCATATGCAAAAAGTTTTGTCTCACTCGTATCAATTGAAGAGTAGCCGAATCCAGGATGCGGCGTATCTACATATGAGCGCACACTACTACACCTAATTTGATATCGCTTAAAAAAGGTGGAAATCCAAAAGGTCACAACACCAAATAACGCAAGCTCAAACTCAAAGGCAATACTCGAAGTATCAAGTACATCCAACCCCTGACCTCCGAGATAGCCATCGATAACAAAGTGATCAAATGCGACAGATATCAAAAGAGACATGAACGCTTCAAACAAGAAAGGAAGAGTCCGGTACCGCAACTTACCACATGCATGCTTAGTAACCCCAAGAAGCAACCAATAGAAAAGGGTGGGCAAGTATCGCAGCGAAGGTCCCGAAATTGAAAGTGCATCACAAGCCGTAGCAACAATAAAAACCGGAAGCTGGCAGCAAATTGTTGGAGCGAGAATTCGATAGGCAACGTTCAGCCTGCCCGACTCATCAGTGGGATACAGTTCGTCGACGGTGTATTGTCTTCCAATCGCCAAGGGCCCGGCAAAACGAACGAATTGAATGCTAAATAGACCGATAAAGGCGTAGAAAACAATCCAAAGTAAAGTGACCGACTCCACCTATACAACGATCTCCTTAAGTCATGCGCGTAGGGCCACTTGTAGAAAGTCAAACTTAAACAGGAAATAACAATACTAAACAACGGTATCGATTCCCACTTCACAGGCTATAACTCTCTACGCAATAAAATCTGTCATAGTCCGTAAATGAAATTCAGGGCGCGGGCACACATAGCCCTTCAGCCTAATCAGACATGACCCCCTTCTTAAGTTCTTAGAAGCGCTAATCTCTCTTTCTATAAAAAATCGGCGCAGAATCGACCCTGAGAATACTGAAATCTCACGTTTCCTGGGAACAGTAAATCTTTCCAGTCATCCCTGGAAAGCACCATACCGACCCATCCAGCAAGGTCGGCAGGTAGTAGACAGGCTGTTTCGCAGCCATTCTCAGATATCAGAGCCATTGGGGCACCATCTTCGCCAAACATAACATCCATCACCATATAGGTTCTGGGCCGATCGGTGATCCTAAGACGGGGACGAAATAAGTTTTTAGGATCGCTCAAATCGCCCGTATGCAAAGGGTCATCGCTTAGCACTTGAAAATGCTCCGAAAGACTGTTGCAGCAGAAGGTGTTGAATCTTTCCGCGTTATTAGCACCAAGTTCGTGGAGCTGAGCGGCACCATCGAAACCGTCAAGGTACTTTAGCAGCGCAATTAAAACGACAAGGTCATCAGAGAAACCGCTACCATAAACCTTGTACCAGCATTTATCATACTGAATCAACACTCGACATAACTTTTTGTATAGTTCGAGGCGCTCATCATTTAGGTTGAACCACTCCACATCAAAAAGGTTCTTTTTAATCTCATCTTCTCGCGACTGATAGGTCACTTCATCGCGAATAGCTTTCATGAGTTTTGCCACTATTCCAGCAAGCATGTCAGCCATTCTGACACCGAAGCACTCAGAAGAGTCCGCTTCACGCACCCCATCAAAGCCAAGCCGTTCTGCAGCAGCTCTAGCATTCTCTTCTTGATCAATGATAAGCGTGCAGTTATCGATCTCATTATGCTCGCTCAGATATAGTCCGAATCCCGCAAGAGGCGAATAGTATTCCCACTGATAATCATCCAGTGGCATCACGTGGTCCATAACTTCCAAAATCGATCTAAATTGATCCATTTCGGTCCACTTAAGTTCGGGATTCGCTTTGTCATCTTCGATTCTATTTAGGAGAAAGTCCCGCAAAGCGTCTAATAAATCGTCGGGCGATTTATATATCGATTCAACAACTTCATTAGGTCTATATTGAACTAACAGCTTTGCAAGAGAGTATTTCATCAGATCGGCATTAAAGCAGGGCTGGTTTTGATATCGGCTGAACAGTCTATCAACAAGCAATTCGACCTTACTTGAAAAGGAACAATAGACATACATTTCTTCATCAAACAGGTCGAGATAATCACTGATCAAACGCGCGTTATGTTGAGATAGAGATTTAAATCCATATTTGAACTGGCTCCTTTTAAGACAAGTGCTCTTTAACTCTTTAGCGTTTGGAGAAAGATACTTTTTCTCGAATTCACAATACTGGGCAGCTAAATCGGACTCCCGTTGAGAATCCCACCCTACTATTGCAACAACAAATCCATCATAGAATTCATCGGCTTTGATGGTCTCGAGATTGAGTAAGCGGCTATGCTGGCTTTCGTCGTAGTAGAAATTGTAATCAGACATCCGTGATCAATCTCCGATCCATGAATGAACAGCGCATCGATAGCAAACACAAACGTTCGTTGCATTTATTAATTGCCACCAATTATATTGTCTTAATTAATTATGCAAACATAACATCCCAGAGAAGTACGGCCCCTCTGGTATGCCTCTACGGATATGCTTGCCTACAGTACGACAGCTACGCGCGCCTCGCCGACAGGCACACCACCGACGACGGAAGCATCTACGCCCACGGTCCCATCTCCTACGGCGTTCCCGGGCCAAAACTGATACGCGAGATCTTTGAGGGCATCCCGCACAATCTCGTTATCAAAACACCCAAGTACGCATATCAGAAGGAGTATCGAATCATCGGGTCGCGACCGGTCGAATGTCGCCTTTTACCAGACGAGAATCACCCAGGCTGCAAAATCGAAAAGTACGACCATGCAGAGCTTGACCTAAGCAGCAGCCTCGCGGACTTTTCCTGGTAGGCCTCGGTGCCGAGCCTCGAAGAGGCGCAAGACGGCCTCATGTTAAAGCTGCCGCATCGAGCATAGTCAACCCAGCGAGGGGCAGAACGCCGCCGGGACTAAAGCGGGCCCCTCCCCTCCCCAACATCCCCCAGAAAGTTCGCTGATGTTGACTGGGGTTCCCGTAAAATAATCCCCAATAAAATATGTGCGGAGTGCTGGCCTGGAGCTGCCTTCGGACCCTATTGGCTGCTCACCGAGAGGCTCCGCTATGAAACGACCCCTTTACTACCTGCTCTGCGCGATCGCGTGCACGTCCATGGTCAGCGCGACGATGCCCATGGCGGCCATTGCGGAAGCCATCCAGCCTCGGGCAACAGCCGAGCAGCAGGCGCAAGCCGACGCCACGAGCAGCGACACAGCCAAAGCTGAAGACGGCACCGACACAAATGCGACAGCAGATACCGTAGAGGACAGCGCCGCAACATCCACCGGCACCAGCGCAGCCAAAACGGAAAGCGTTGACGGCACCACCGCCGCAACCGGCGCGGCCACCACAGCCCCCGCCCCATCCCTCCGCGCCCAAACCAACGGCACTCCCGAGGCGATCTCCGTCACGTCACAAACCGGCTACGCCCACTCCGCCACCGCAAGCCAAAACGGCGTCACCTTCACCGTCTCGTGGAACGACGCCCCCGCGGGCACCGCGACGACCTTCCACGTAACCCAAGCCAAGGGCTCGTCCCAGGCCAAGGCGCGCATGGACGTGCCCACCTATTGGGACGGCGGCAGCCATGAAAGCGTCTGCGACCCGTCGCGCCCGGCATGGGCCAGCTACTGCAACCTGGGCACCGCGGGCCACGACTTTACCTTTGACTTCACGGCATCGGGCACGTACCGCATCTACTTCTACTTTATGGACAACGACAGAAACGACCCCCAAAACGACAAGGGGATCTACTACCTGCACACCACGGCAGAGGTGACCGTAAACGATGCCGCCCGCCCAAGCGTCACGCAGATCGTCAACGACGCCGTGGACCTATGCAGGCAAGAGACAGACAGCTCGGAATACGATATGGCGCTGTGGCTCCACGACTGGACGCTCGACCAGCTGGAGTACGACCACAACCTCAACTGGTGCTCGGCCGAGAGCGGCCTCACGCGCCACCAGGGCACCTGCGAGAGCTACCAGCGCATCTACTCCAAGCTCCTTGACGCCGCGGGCATCGCCAACGGCCGCGTCACCGGCAACGGCCACACCTGGAACGCCGTAAAGATCGACGGCAAATGGTGCCAGATGGACCTAACCTGGGACGACACCAGCGACAACTGGTACGGAGACCTGGAGCAACGCCTTGCCGTTGCGCGTGCGGTCTACTCCGGCTCCCCCGTGCTTCTGCTCGATGAACGCACATCGGCCCTCGACCCCAAGACCGAGCGAGAAATGCTGGATCGTATGCGAAATCTCGGCCATACCGTCATCATCGTCACGCATCGATCTGCTGCGTTGGAGGTTTGTGATCGGGTTGTAAGCCTTTAACCTAAATGAAGAGTGGGCGCTGTAGTCGTTTTCAACAGCGCTCTCGCCATACTCATTGATTTGAGGGACACAAGGTGGCTCAATCCCGCACGATGGTATTTGGCAGATAGCCAAATATATGGGTTGTAAATCGAGCCCCGAAAGGAGGTAAAGATATGGACGAGGCGACTCAGCGCTATTTGAACTCGCTGCGTGCAATTGCGTTTCCAAATGGCCAGACCTTTGTTGGGCCGCAGGGGACATACCATTGGCAAAAAGACTCATAGACCTTGGATTGGCCAAAAATCGAATCGAGCATGCTGACTGCAGCGGAAACTGCTGGATTTGGATTAACATGTCGGCAAGAAGGCCCTAAGTCGAGATGCAAAATGCTAAAGATTAATTAAATAGCGGCTCGCCAGCTTTCCCGACGAGCCGCTAATCTGCTAGAGCGTCTTGAGGTACTCCCCCAGCCCTTCCTCCCAGTCGGGCATGCGGAAGCCCACGGCTTCGAGCCTGGAAAGGTCGAGCGCGGAGTGGACCGGGCGTGGGGCGATGGGGCCCTCGGCGCCGGCGTAGTAGTCGGCGGTGCTGACCGGCACGACCTTCTCCCCGTTGCCGTTGGCGGCCTCGAAGACGGCGCGCGCGATGTCCGCCCAGGACCTGACCGCACCCGAGCCGGTGCAGTCGTAGGTGCCGTAGGGGGCGTGCGTCCCCAGCACGTGGAAGATGGCCTCGGCCATGTCGCGCGTGAAGGTCAGGCGGCCCAGCTGGTCGTCCACGACCGTGACCTGCGTGAGCTTATCCTCGGGGTCGGCTACACGGTCGGACAGCCCCTTCATGGTCCTGACGAAGTTGTGGCCCTCGCCGATGACCCAGCTGGAGCGCATGATGTAGTGGCGCGGGCAGCCGGCCACGGCGATGTCGCCGGCGGCCTTGGTCTGGCCGTAGACGGACAGCGGGCTGAGGGGCTCCTCCTCGTCGTGCACCTCGGCGGTGCCGTCGAAGACGTAGTCGGAGGACACGTGGACGAGCGTGATCCCGTGATCAGAGCATGTGCGGGCGAGGAGCGCCGGCCCGGTGGCGTTGGCCTTCCAGGCGGTCACGCGGCCCTCGGGGGTCTCCGCCCTGTCCACGGCGGTGTAGGCGCCGCAGTTGATCACGGTGCCGTAGAGCGACCAGTCGTACTTGGAGTAGGCCGCCGGGTCGGACATGTCGAAGGTGTCGATGTCGCAGAAGTCGAAGTCCTTGGCCACGCCGCGCTCCTCGGCGAGCGCGCGCACCGCGTGGCCCAGCTGGCCGTTGCAGCCGGTGACGAGCGTCCTCTTGGGCGCCATGGGGACGACGTCCTTGAGCATCGGGTGGTTCAGGTCCGCCTCGGAGACGGTGGCCTCGTCGAGCGGGATCGGCCACTGGATGGCGAGCTCGGGGTCGGCGAGGTTCACGAAGGTGTAGGTCCTCTTCAGCTCCAGCGACCAGTGGGCGTCCACCAGGTAGGTGTAGGCGGTGCCGTCCTCCAGCGCCTGGAAGGAGTTTCCCACGCCGCGCGGGACGTAGATGGCCTTGGAGGGGTCCAGCACGGTCGTGTAGACCTTGCCGTAGGTGGCGCTGCCCTCGCGCAGGTCCACCCAGGCGCCGAAGACGCTGCCGCGCGCGACGCTGATAAACTTGTCCCAGGGCTCGGCGTGGATGCCGCGGGTGACGCCCCTCTTCTCGTTGTAGGAGACGTTGTTCTGGACGACGCGGAAGTCGGGGATACCCAACTCGGTCATCTTGGCGCGCTGCCAGTTCTCCTTGAACCAGCCGCGCGAGTCGCCGTGGACGGCGAGGTCGACGACCTTGAGGCCCCCGATGCCGGTCTCGGCGACGGAGAGGTCCTTCTCGAATGCGATGTCTGCCATAGGTCTATCCCCTCCTACTGGCCCTGCGCGCGGTAGCGGGCCTCGGTGGCCTCCTTGGCCGGGCGCCACCAGGACTCGTTGGCGACGTACCAGTCGATGGTGGCCTTCAGGCCCTCGAGGAAGTCGGTGTGCGCCGGCCTCCAGCCCAGCTCGCGCTGGAGCTTGGTGGAGTCGATGGCGTAGCGGCGGTCGTGGCCGGGGCGGTCGGCGACCCAGTCGAAGTCCTCGGGGTCGCGTCCCATCGCCTCGAGGATCATGCGCAAAACGGTGATGTTGTTCCTCTCGCCGTCGGCGCCGATGAGGTAGGTCTCCCCCGTGCGGCCCTTGGTGAGGATATCCCAGACGGCGCTGGAGTGGTCCTCGGTGTGAATCCAGTCGCGGACGTTCTCGCCGCGGCCGTAGAGCTTGGGGCGGACGCCGTCGACGATGTTGGTGATCTGCCTGGGGATGAACTTCTCCACGTGCTGGTAGGGGCCGTAGTTGTTGGAGCAGTTGGAGATCGTGGTGCGCAGCCCGTAGGTGCGGGTCCAGGCGCGCACGAGCATGTCGGAGCTCGCCTTGGTCGAGCTGTACGGAGAGGACGGCTTGTAGGGCGTCTCCTCGGTGAACTTCGCCGGGTCGTCGAGCGCCAGGTCGCCGTAGACCTCGTCGGTGGAGACGTGGTGGTAGCGGACGCCGTGCTTGCGGACGGCCTCCAGCAGGCGGAAGGTGC
>OLRJ01000521.1_pt1 | contig 39437 bp, 27 predicted proteins | sample 1672741 | NCBI WGS metagenome assembly OLRJ01 (sample SAMEA3136719, study PRJEB25190) | human gut metagenome | biome: human gut; feature: human-associated habitat; material: faeces | place: Austria | collected 2013 | reverse complement strand
TCGCCACCCCGGTGATCTTCTTCGTCGTGGCGTTCCTGTTCGACTGGAGGATGGGACTTCTGTGCCTCGTCCCCATCGCCGTTTCCTTCGCCGCGATGTGGTGGATGATGGGCCGCGAGGATGCGAAGGGTGGCCGCCATTTCATGGAGCTTTACCAGGCGGCCCTCATGCGCATGAGTGCTGCGGCAACCGAATACGTTCGTGGTATACCCGTGGTAAAGGTATTCCAGCAGACGGTGTTTTCGTTCAAAGCATTCCACGAGGCAGTCATCGACTATCGCGACATGGCGACGAACTATACCGAGTATTGCCGACGACCCCAAGTCGTGCAGTTGGTCGCGATCAACTCGACTTTCGCGGTGCTCGTGCCTGCAGGCATTGCGCTTGCGGCCGTCGCACCTGATTTCCCGGCTTTCCTGATTGACTTCCTGTTCTATGCGTTCTTCTCGGCGATGTCAACAACGATGATGTCGAAGGTCATGTATTCGTCGGAGGCCGTCATGATCGCCGAAGACGCACTGCGGCGGATGAACACGATTATGGAGGTCGCTCCCATCGACGAGGTGGAGCCTGCGGAAGCGCTTCATCCGAAGGAGGCGAGCATCGAGCTTGCGGGCGTCAGCTTCTCGTATCCGGGGTCCAGGGAACCGGCGCTTTGCAACGTATCGCTTTCCGTTCCCGCCGGGGCGACGGTGGCTCTCGTTGGGCCGTCGGGCGGAGGCAAGTCGACGCTCGCGTCGCTCGTCCCGCGCTTTTGGGACGCAGATGAGGGTGTCGTTCTTGTGGGCGGGGCGGATGTGCGATGCATTCCCGCCGAGGAGCTGATGGGTGCCGTTTCCTTCGTGTTTCAAAACGATCAGCTGTTCAAGCGGAGCTTGGCCGACAACGTGCGTGCGGGTCGCCCCGATGCGAGTGATGCCGAGGTGCTCGCGGCGCTCCATGCGGCCCAGTGCGACGACATCATCGCCAAGTTCCCCGATGGCGTGAACACCGTGGTGGGAAAAGCGGGCGTGTACCTTTCCGGGGGAGAGCGCCAGCGCATCGCGCTTGCGCGTGCCATTCTGAAAGACGCCCCAATCGTGGTTCTCGACGAAGCAACGGCGTTCGCCGACCCCGAAAACGAGGCGTTGATCCAGGCGGCTCTCGCGACACTTTGCGAAGACAAGACGGTGCTCATGATCGCGCACCGTCTATCCACCGTCGCAAATGCGGACCGCATCTTCGTCATCGATCGGGGCTCTGTCATGGAGCAGGGTACCCACGAAGAGCTTGTCGCGCAAGGCGGGCTGTATGCGCGCATGTGGCGAGACTACCGAACGAGCGCGATGTGGAGGATCGAAGGGGGTGGCAGCCGTGTGGCGTAGGATTCAAGATGCTTTCGCCCTGACCGATCAAGGCATGAAGGACTTCATGCGCGGCGCCGGGTTCTGCGCATTGGCGAACCTGATGCTGATGCTGCCCATCGTGGTGCTGTACTTCGTCGCAAGCGACTTCATCGGGTGCCTGGGCGACCCTGCTGTCGGCCTGCCTGGCATGGCGCTCTACGCAGTGGGAATCGTGGCGGCACTTGCCGTGATGTTCGTTACGCAGATGTGGGAATATCGCGCGACGTACACGGTGGTGTACCAAGAAAGTGCCCGCAAGCGCATCGCCATCGCGGAGCGTTTGCGCTTGCTCCCGCTCTCGTTCTTCGGAAAGCGCGATTTGGCCGACTTGACAAGCGTTATCATGAAGGACTGTTCCGATCAGGAGCGCCTGTTCTCGCACACCATGCCGCAGATTTTCGGCATGGGCGCTTCGACGCTGGTATTCGCTGCCATGATGTTCGCGTTCGACTGGAGGCTAGCGGCATCTGCGCTCTGGCCCATTCCCGTAGCGCTCGTGGCGTTGCTTCTGACCGCGCGCGTCCAGAAGTCGCATACCGCGAAGAAGAACGCGGCGTCCCTTTCGTTCGTCGATGGGCTACAGGAATACCTTGAATGCCATCGCGAGATACGCTCGCTCAACAAGGTGGGCGCGTTTCAGAGCGATCTTGGTCGTCGCATCGATCGTTTCGAGCGAGAGAAGATTGGTGCCGAGCTGGCTATGGGCGTGGCGGTATGCTCTGCCCAAGGCTTCTTGCGCCTGGGAATCGCATCCGTCATCGTGGTGGGGACGATGCTGCTCGTGGCGGGACGAGTCGACTTCCTCGTGTTCTTCGTGTATCTGCTGGCGGTGACGAGGGTTTACGATCCCATCAACGTTATCTTGCAAGCCATCGCCGAGCTGATGGACATGAGCTTGAGCCTGAAGCGCATGCGCGCCATCGAGAACGAGCCAATTCAGACAGGTAGCACCTCGTTCGAGCCTCAGGGCTACGACGTGGCTTTCGATGACGTGGGCTTTGCATACGCTGACGGCGAGGATGTCTTGGACGGCGTGTCGTTCACGGCGCGGGAAGGGCAGGTGACGGCGCTTGTGGGCGCGTCTGGTTCGGGCAAGAGCACGGCTGTCAAGCTCGCTTCGCGTTTTTGGGACGTAAGCTCCGGCGCGGTCTTCGTGGGCGGCGTCGACGTCTCCACTGTCGATCCGGAAACGCTGCTCTCTTCATTCTCCGAGGTGTTCCAGGACGTGGTGCTTTTCGATGATACCGTGCGTGAGAACATTCGCCTTGGGAAGAAGAACGCTACGGACGAGGAGGTTCTCGCCGCGGCGAAGGCGGCCCGCTGCGACGAGTTCGTGGAGCGTTTGCCCAACGGCTACGACACGCTGATCGGGGAAAACGGCGGCAGGCTTTCCGGCGGTGAGCGCCAGCGCATCTCGATTGCGCGCGCCTTGCTGAAAAATGCCCCGATTGTGTTGCTCGATGAAGCCACGGCCTCGCTTGACGTGGAAAACGAGACGCAGGTGCAAGCTGCTCTCTCCGAGTTGCTTCAAGGCAAGACGGTCCTCGTCATCGCGCATCGCATGCGCACGGTCGACAACGCCGACAAGATCGTCGTGCTCGAAGGCGGCCGCGTGGTGGAGCAGGGAAGTCCGGCCGAGTTACGCGAAAAGCCCGAAGGCAGGTACCGCCGTATGTTGGAGCTGCAGCGCGAAAGCGCCGCGTGGGCCCTCTAACGCAAAAACGATGTGAGGTGGGGCGGTCGGGTACGTGCCGAAGCCCCCACTCGGCATATCTGCGAACCGGAGGCGCAGAGGAAGTTTTGCCAGCGATATGTTTTGCCTCTTGAAATCACGGGAGCCGATCATGCGGTCGACGTCGGCATGATGCAAAAGTGCCGATCGGCCAAGTGCTTCGCTACTTGATCGCTGCTTTCGCTCACAACACCCATGGCATGAAAAAACAGGATTTTACCGTCCCGTCATTCCGGTTGCATCCAGTCTCCCTTGCCACCCCCCTATTCATCAGCTGCGGAGTGCCCATAACCGCCCGGGCAATCCGCAGCGTGCGTTAACCGTCCGACGGCTGCATGATTTCTAGGACGATCCCGTCGGGGTTGCGGAGGTAGAAAGCGTGGTTTCGGCCGAAGCTGTCCTGGCGAAAATCGAACTCCTCTTGCGGGCATGCGCTCTACACTTCATGCGTTACCACAGGATAGCGCTCTATAGACAAAAAGCCGCATAGAGCGGAATAGACCTGAGACCATCGTTCATTCCAAAGGGCTTAGTTGAAAGCCGGATAAGGCGCACGCCCGGATGGCTCTTTTTAAGTGAGGACAGGCTTCGAGATCGCGTGTTCTCGCCCGCTTTGACCTCAATCGCGGACACGCATCCCTGTCTCTCTACGACAAAGTCGATTTCTGCACGATTGTCGCGAGTCCAATAATGCAGCGGATAGCCAATGGCCGAAAGCTGCTGGGCAACGTAGTTTTCGGTAAGTGCGCCCATGAATGTGCCGCCGATGCCGGCGAGAATATCAGCTCGCTGAGCACCGGCTTTGGAAACGAGCAGTCCAGTATCCGCCTGATAGATTTTAAAAGACGAGGGGTTAACGAATGCCTCCAGGGGACTTTCGATTTGCCCGACGAGGCTGCAGCGCGCCACAGTGCCCGACAGCACCAGCCAATCGAGAGCGTCCCCAAAGAGGGACGCGTTGCCCCCCGCTCGTACCACCTTGTATTGGAATTTACGATTCTCTTTGGCAAGCTGCTGTGGAATGGAGTCGAAACACGCGCGCGTTTTCGAGCTCAAGCGTTCATCAGCATATTTATTGGTGTCAGCAGAATACCCATCAAGAATGATACGGTGCTTTTCGGCGACATCGATGACCGACTGAACCTCAGCGTAGGTTTGGACAGCCTCGGGCATCCCGCCAACAACAAGATACTGTCGATAGAGCCCAAGCGCTTTGTCGTGAAGACTTGGAGCAAGAGGGTCCATTGATTCAAATGACGAGCGTATCTCGTCGGCTAATCGCTCGTACCCCATCGCCCAAAGAAACTCTTCGAAATCAAGCGGAGCCATTTCGATTAAATCAGTCTTTCCGACGGGAAACGAATACGACTGATGATTAATGGCAACCCCAAGGAGCGACCCGGCGGCCGCGACGTAATACTCGGGGGCATCTTCGCAAAAGTACTTAAGGGAAGTGAGCGCTTCCTCGCATGCCTGGACCTCATCGATGAACAGCAAGGTTTTGCCGGGCACGATGCGCTGCCCTGTTCGCGCCTCAATCGCGCGTACAATCGAATGGGGGTCGAGACCGCCCGAAAAGTCCGCCCGCGCCGACCGATCGTTCTCGAGATTGACGTAGACGACCGACTCGAAAAGGGTCTGCGCGTATGTTCTGAGCAGATAGGTCTTGCCGCATTGCCGAACGCCTTTGACTAACAGGGGCTTCCTATCAGCCTTGTCTCGCCATTCCTTAAGGAGTCTGTCTGCCTTGCGACGCATAAGCGACCTTTCTTATAGAATACCTTTCGACAATATTTTAACGCAGATTAATTGTTTTTCGATTATTTATCTGCGTTAAAATATTTCTTGAAGTGGCTCCTCATGACTTCCCGAGAAAGACATCGAGGCTCGCGCATTACTAGATGCAGTCCTATAATAGGTGCCATTGAAAACGAACAGAGAGGAGCATCCCCGTGCTTTTCACCGACATCGATATCCTCGACGAGAATCTTGACTACCAGGCCCATCAATGGGTGGGCGTCAAGGACGGCACGATCGACTATATCGGCGACGCCGCACCTGAAAACGCTGCCGACTACGGCGAGACCTACGACGGTCGCGGCCGTCTGCTCATGCCAGCGCTCTACAACGCGCACACGCACCTGCCGATGACGCTTCTGCGCGGCTACGCGGAGAACGTGCCTCTGCAGGAATGGCTCAACAACCTCGTGTGGCCCTTCGAGGGGAAGATGACGCCCGAAGACAACTACTGGGCGACCAAGCTCGCCCTTGCCGAGATGGCGCGCTACGGCTCGGTCAGCGCGTCGGACATGTACTATGCCACCGACGAGCGCGTTCAGGCGGTGGGCGAGGCCCATATGAAGATGAACGTCTGCGAGAGCGTGCTTTACTTCGAGCCGAAGCCGTTTGCGGAATACCCCATGTGCGAGAAGATGGAGCGCATCGTCAAACAGTACCACGGCGCGCAGGACGGGCGTATCCGCGTGGACTACAACATCCATGCCGAGTACACATCCAATCCCATCACCTGTACCGATATCGGGAAGGTTGCAAAGGAAGCGGGTCTTCCCATCCATATCCACATCTCCGAGACGAAAAGCGAGCACGAGGAATGCAAGGGTCGCCATGACGGCCTCACACCCGTGCAGTACTTCGAGAGCATCGGCGTGTTCGACGTGCCGGTTATCGCGGCGCACTGCGTGTGGGTCGACGACAAGGACATCGAGATTCTCGCCAAGCGCGGCGCGACCGTCGCCTTGAACCCTGCCTCCAATATGAAGCTCGCAAGCGGGTTCGCGCCCGTGCAGAAGCTTCTCGATGCGGGCGTGAACGTGGCGCTCGGCACCGATGGCATGGCCTCGAACAACAACCACGACCTGTTCCAGGACATGTATCTTATGGGCACGATCTACAAGGGGCATGAGCTTGATCCCGCGATTATCTCGCCCAAGCAAGTCATCGCCGCTGCCACGCGCGGGGGAGCGCTCGCACAGGGTCGCTGTGACTGCGGGCTTGTGAAGGTGGGCATGAAGGCCGACCTCACGGTGCTCGACACGACGGGCGCATCGTGGTGCCCCATGACGAACCCCGAGGTCAACATCGTGTTCTCGGGTCATGGCTCCGATGTTGTGCTCACCATGTGCGACGGTGAGGTGGTCTATCGCGACGGCGTTTGCCCGGGTGTCGACCTCGAGCAGGTGAAGGCCGAGGTCGCCGCGCGCACGAAGCGCATCATCTCCGAGCTCTAAGGCAAACTGCTCACAAAGCGGGAGCGCCCATCATCCGCGGCGCCAAGATGGTCGAGCACTCCGGCCACATGGTCCCCGAGGGCGGCTACGACATGATTCCGAAGTACGTCTTCGACGGCTGCCTACTCGCAGGCGAGACCGCGGGGCTGTGCATGAACATGGGCTACCAGGTGCGCGGCATGGACTTCGCCGTGGCGTCCGGCCAGATGGCGGCCAAGGCGGCCGTCGAGGCCCTCGACACGGTCAACGTCGACGAGACTCTGTCCGTCAACAAGTACGAGGTCGACGAGGAGACCCCGCACATCGTGCTGGCCGAAGACTTGAAGAGCTCCCCTCGGGGAGCTCTTCTCGTTAATGACTCCAGTCTGGCGCGCGCGTTGCGGGCGGCTGCGAACGTGCGGCCGCCCGCTTTTTACATATGCCACGCTTGTTGGCTATGCCGCCAAATCACGGGAATAGAAGTAGTCGTAGATTTGCTTAATACAGCCGCTCAGTACATCGTCGGGATAACTTGACTCGGGTAATTTATATGCTTCGTCACGCACGATGGTCCATACCTGGCTGCAGGTCTCTTCTTTTTCGGTCCAGTGGACCATCTCGCTCAGGCGTTTCTCGATTGCCTCCACCATTTCGATGCACACGTTCTTGACCTTGCGAATTTCAGATGGGGTGAGCGTGTCTTTGAACAGCATTTCGAACACGGTCATTTGTTGCTGGTTTTGGAAGCCCTCGCGTACCCATTCGCGCTGCTTTTCGTCCAAATCCTCTGAAAGCTTCATCAGGTCGTTGAACGTTTTCTCGATAAGCGCCTTGTCTTGCTCTTTGTTGTAGGCGCTGATGATTTCCTCGTAACGCTTATAGAAGTCGATGCGCAACGGGTTGTCCGCAAGTGCCAGCTCAAGCCGCTCTTCTATAACGCTGCGAAGGTCGCTTATAATCAGGTGCTTTTGCTTTGCCCGTGCGAATTCCTGCCCTAAGCGGTCGAAGTCTATGCCGCTTATGTCGAAGCGGGTGCCCTCCTTTGCTTGCTCGGTAGTTTTGCCTATCTCGACATGCTCGCTTACGATGTCGCGCACCCGCCGCATGAGCTCGGTGGTATCGGCCGTTGCGCGTCGCTGATTTATCTGGTTGTACACTGCCCGTACCGCATCGCGCCGACAGGCTAAATCTTCGCCGACCTCCGTTCTCGTCACGAAGCGATAGAGCTTGAAGAGCATGCGGCACATGATGCCGAAGCGCTTTTTGACCTCGTCGGTGGCGCTCATCGCATCGGCAGCGTCTTTAATGGCATCGAGCTTCCCGAAACCGCAGGCTGCGAGCAACGTTTCCAGGTCGAAGCCCCGCTCGTTCATGAAGGAAACTATCTGTTCCGTTAGCTCCCTGATGTGGTTGATAAGCTCGTCTTTGTCGATTACTACGTCTTCAGGGTCGCCACCGCCATCTGGATTGCGCGTATAGTCGGCCAGAGCTTGGCGCAGTGCCTTTACCACGCCCACGTAGTCTACGATAAGCCCGTTGCTCTTCCCTTTGGCGACGCGGTTCGCGCGAGCTATGGCTTGCATGAGATTATGCGCCTTCAGGGGCTTGTCGAAGTACATTACTGAAAGAGGCTTCACATCGAAGCCGGTAAGCCACATGGCGCAGACGAACACGATGCGGAAGGGGTTGTCTGCATCCTTGAATTCGTCGTCGAGCTTGCGTTCCTCCATTTTGCGCCGATGCGGCTCGATGTCTAAGCCCCACGCGCGAAAACGAGCGACCTCGTTTTGTTCCTGGCTTATCACTACGGCCATCTCGGTGGATTCCATCCAGGCAATCTTGCGTTGTTGTTCAAGGGCTTCCTGTTGGCCCATGCTCTTGAGCTTGTCCTTTTCACGGGCGATGGCGCGCGCCCATTCCTCTTGCACGTAGTTGTACATCATCACGCAGGTGACCTTGTTTACGCAGATGAACATAGCCTTGCCGCTTTCCCAAATGCCAGTGTAATGCGCCACGAAGTCGCGTGCGATAGCGCACAGGCGCGGTTCGGACATCATGATATGGATGCCATGCGAGAGCTGGCCCTTTACCTTGTCCACTTGATCGGGGTCAAGGTCGGCGTCCTCGACGGCCTGCAAGAGCTCGTCGTTGATTTCGGGGTTCTCAATTGAAAGACGATCGGAGCGATTTTCGTAGAACAAGGGCACCGTCGCTCCATCCGCCACGGCGCGACCGAAATCGTACACCGACACGTACCCGCCGAACGTGCGGGCCGTAAGCTGATCGTCGGACAGCAGTGGCGTTCCGGTGAAGCCCATTTTCGAGGCGGTAGGCAGCAAGCGAGCCATGTTTTCGGCGAAAATGCCATTGTTCGAACGATGAGCTTCGTCCGAGAAGACCACGATATCGTGGTCCGGAATAATGGGCTTAGTCTCCGTCTGGTTGAACTTTTGAATAAGCGAGAAGATATATGACGGATTGCCCTTAAGCTTTTCCGCAAGATCAACCCCGCTTGTCGCTCGGCAGCGTGCTGCGGGTATTCCTGCCAGGCACCCGCAACTCTCAAACGTCTCGCTGATCTGCTTGTTCAGCTCTTCGCGATCGGTCAGTATCAGGAAGGTGGGTGACCCGGGCTGCGTGCGCCTGATTTTTTCGGCGAGAAAAACCATGGAATAGCTTTTGCCCGATCCTTGCGTATGCCAAAAAACGCCCAGCTTTCCATCGTTGAGCTTGCGGTTCTTGTATGCCTCAAGCGCTTCGTTCACGCCTAGATACTGGTGGTTGCGCGCCATGATCTTCGCTGCTGGCGTGTCGAAATGGTCGAACAGAATGAAGTTTTGGAACAGGTCTAACAATGCTTCACGGTCGCACATTCCGCGCAGCATGGTTTCCAGGCTTACGCTGCCAGCATCTTCTTCGCTCAGGCGCTTCCATTCGTTGAAGAACTCATAAGGGCTGCCCAGTGTGCCAACGCGTGAGCTCAGGCCGTTAGAGAGGATAACGAATGCGTTGAAGTGGAATATCTGCGGCACGGTGTCCTGGTAGTCGGTGTAGTTGTCGTTGTAGGCGCTGCGAATGTCCTTGTCGTGGCGCTTGAATTCCATGAATACCAAAGGAATGCCGTTCACAAACCCAACCAGGTCGCACCGGCGGCGATGCAAAGGGCCGTGTACCCACAGCTCCTCAGCAGCTACGAAGCGGTTCATTTTTGGGTGATCGAAGTCGAATACCTGGGCGAGTTCAGTGCGTGGTGCGCCGTTCGCATCGAGTTTCCTTACGGGAATGCCGTCGCGCAGCATTTTGTACTTGGCCTCGTTGGTCTGCAACAGGGAATCGCCTACGAACGCTTGAGAAAGCGTTTTGATCGCCTCAGCAGCATCGGCTTCGTCCATCCACTCGTTAAGTTCGAGCAGGGCATATTCAAGGTCGCGTTTGAGCAGCACGTCGCGGTAGCTCTCGCGCCCGAGCGTGCCCGCACACCCCAGCTCTTCCTCGTCGAAGCAGTAATGAACTTCCCATCCCATGCTCGCCAAAAGCTCGCCTGCGGGCTTCTGCACGGCTTCTTCCTCTGAGTATCGGTTCTTTGCCATGGCGCGCTCCTAGATTCTCGCCTGCAAATCCTCCGGCGTGGGCAAGTATTTTATGTACTCCTCGGGCAGCACGTCCCCCAGCCTATACTCGCTTACCCCGATGGGCGCATTGACGTCCTTAAGCGAGTATTCGGCCACTGTGTCGTTCTTTTCCTTGCATAAGAGGAGCCCGATGGTGGGGTTGTCGTGCTCGCCGGCCAGCTCGCCGTCCACTGCAGCAACGTAGAAGCTGAGCTGCCCGGTGAACTCGGGCTTGAACTTATCGTTTTTAAGCTCGATGACCACGTAACAACGCAGTTTGGTGTTATAGAAGAGCAGATCGATGTAGAAATCTTCGCCTCCTACCATTAGGTGGTACTGCCGGCCCATGAACGCAAAGCCTGTGCCCAGCTCAAGCAGCAGGTTGGTCACGTTGGTAACCATCTGCTCTTCGATGTCGTGTTCCTGCTGGCCTTGTTTAGCGGTGATGAAGTTGAAGATGTAAGGGTCTTTGAGCGCCTGCTGGGCAAGCTCGCTGTCGGGCGCAGGCAGGGTGCGCGTGAAATTGCTCACCTTGCCCGAAAGCACCTGCCGTTCATAGAGTTTGAGGTCGATTTGGTGGTCGAGAACAGCTCGGGACCAGCCGTTCTCTATGGTTTGCTCAACGTACCATTCGCGTCGCTCTCCCGGTTTGGTCTTATCGAGCAATAGCATGACGTGACCCCACGGAATTGTGCAGCAGTTGCTGCACAATTCGATACCGACTTCACGGTTGAACTTTGCCATGTATTTAAGGCTGCGAGCCGAGAAGCCTTTTATCTGGGGGAAAGCGGTTCTAATGTCTCGCGAAAGCGAGTCTATGTATTTGTTGCCCCATTCGGCGTGGGCATTGAGCTCGGCACCGATATTCCAGTACATCCTGACGAGCTCGGCGTTGGCGCTCTGCGTCGCACGAACTCGCGCTCGTTCGACGATATCGACAATGCGCTCGAGCGCATCTTTATAGTCGTTCGTGTTTACCAGCATGGTTATACCTCGATTTCCCCGGACATGAGTTTGGGTAGCAGCCGGTCGCGCGCCTCGCGAGCAGCGACGATTTGCTGTTGAGCAAGGGCTATCTTGTCGAACATGGGTTTAACGACCTCAGCATAACGCTTCATGAGCGCCGTTGCGGGCAGAAGGGCAACGGCTCGAGGCAGAGATTCGGGCCTCAAATGTTTAATCTTGGTACCATTGGCAAGCGGTGAAATCAATGCAGACAAACGCCCGTATTGCAGCAACGCATAAACGAACAATCTTGGCACTCCCTCACGAGGAGAGAGTTTTACGAGGTCGGCAGAAATGACACTATCCGTCGGAACGCACGGCAACAGAGCCGCGTAGCCCGCCAAGCCCGTTGCCTGCTCCGTAAGGCCCATGACAACGTCGCCCTGACAAACCGTTTGGTCAGGGCGCGCTTTGCCTGAGAACGGCTTTTCATAGCCGAAACGGAATCCGCCAAAAGGAGTCAGGTTGCCAAGATTGATGAGGGTTCGGTTGCCAGCAACGATCTGATCGCTAGAATACGAGCAGCCGCGGACTATGTCCGCCAAATCAAGCAGTGACCCCTTCGCCCATCCCTCGGGTATGCCGTTGTGGATGGGGGTGGTTTCGTGGCCGGGGAAGCGCAGGTCGACAAACCATTCTTTGTACAGGCGCTGAGCTGCCTCTTCCAGCAGCTTTATCTGCCTGCGGTTGTTCTCGATGAGTTTGTCGTACGCCGAAAGCACCCCCGCGATGCGTTGCTGGGCGGGCAGGGACGGCAAACGAAGCGGGAACTCGGGAAATGTTGCTATCGGTATGCGATTCACTGTTGCGCCGAGAACCGTACGCGAAGCTATCACGGCTTTCCAAGCAGGCGATTGCGTATAGTAATACAGAAAGCGAGCATCGATTGCCGAGGGGTCGGGGCGCATAATCGCCATGCGCCGCCCCAGGCATCCTTCAAAACCGGCGGGAATTCTGGCATACGATTCAAGATTCGCCTCATACGAGAAGACGACGTCATTTTCCTGCGGGGTTACTCGTTTTGTCCATTTGGGGTAGTTTTCATATGATATGCGCTTACTGTTTTCATAATCGATGCTACCGTCGGAACGAATACTGGGAATGCCCAGGTAAATTGGTCCATCATTGCTTTGAGGAGGCGTTGCGTGAGGTCCATCGAATACCTCGCATACATCGCCAACCGTGCACCGCTTCCATTCACTCATAGCCCCAGCTCCTGGAAGTTGCGGGTGATGGTTGCCATGAGCTCGTTGCTCTCGGCTTGCAGGCGGGCAAGTTCCTCCTGGATTTCGCCCATGCGTTCGTGGAAGTCCACGCCGTCATCCTCCACGGGCGGCACGCCCACGTAGGCGCCCGGCGTCAGGCTCCAGGAGCTTTTGTCGGCGGGCGCATCACCTTGGATATCCCGCTTACTAGCCACCTTGCACAAACCTGGCACATCGGCGTACTCGCCTTCGCCGAATTTCTCTACCAGCCACACGGCTTCGCAGACTTCGGTAGCGGCAGCTTCAAGCTGCGCTGCAACCGCGGCAAGCTCCTCGCGGCGCTTTTTCTGCTGACGCTTGGGCAATGTCTCAACCTCAGCTTTGGCATCGGCCTTCTGACCCTCGATAGCCGTGAGCATAGCTGCGTGCGCAGCTGCGAAATCCTCAACGCCGCACACATTCGAAAGCTTCTTAGCCGCTTCGCCCGCAAACAGCACGGCAAGCTCGGCGCACCGAGCCTTGTAAGCGCCTAGCAGCTCGCGATATTTCTCCTGCTCGCCGCGATAGAGCCACACGATAGCGGTAAGATTCTTCAGCTGCCAGGGCGTCCACTCGTTCAGCGTGGTGCTTACCGCGGTGTGGTAACGCTGCGCGTCAATGAACAGCACATTGTCGCGAATGGCCTGTGGCTTGTCCTTATCGAAGAACCACAGCGTGCACGGTAGGCTTTTGGTGTAGAAGAAGTTGTTGCCCACGTACAACATCACGTCCACCGCACTCGCTTCCACAAGCGCGCGGCGTTGGGCGCGCTCGGCGTTGGAGTCGGTGCGGAACTTGCCATAACAAAGCCCGCACGACCGTGGTCGTTCAGATACGAGTAGAAGTAGTTGATCCACAGGTAGTTGGCACCGCTTGTGGACACCTCGTGCTTCTTGTTTTCCTTGGGAGCGCCCAAAGGCAAGCGGCCCGCGTCTACCGCGGCCGACCACTTTACCTTATCCACGTTGAAGGGCGGGTTTGCAGCCACGTAATCGCACGCACCCTCAAGCGCATGCGCGTCGTGGTAGAAGCTGTTGGCCTCGTCCCCGCTTTTGATGTTGCCCTGCATGCCGTGAACCGCCATGTTCATAAGGCACAGCTTGGCGTTGTAGTCCACTTTCTCTTGCCCGTAGAACATCATGGACTGCGCAGGGTTTCCGCCCTGTTCGCGCACGTAGTCGCTTGCCGATACGAACATGCCACCGCTGCCGCAGGCTGGGTCCAGCATGGTGCCGCGCACAGGCTCGATCACATTCATGATCATGCGCACGAGCGACTTGGGGGTAAAGAACACGCCGTCGTCGCTTGCCACGGCGGGCGCGAACTTGCCCAGGAAGTACTCGTATATGCGTCCGATGATGTCGTCGCCCTCTTCATCGAGTGCCGGGTTGTTGAAAATGCGGATAACGCTTGCCAGAAGCTCGTTGCCAAGCTCGGTATAAGTGTTAGGTAAAACGCCCGTCAAGCTGGGGTTGAGGCGGGCAATGGCATCCGTAGCCGCGTTCACGGCACGGCCGATGTCTGCCTGCACAGGAAGGTTCAACAGGTAGTCGTAGCGAGCCTCTTCTGGAATGAACATGGCTCCCTTAGCCGTGTAGTCCTGTGGTTCCTTAGGCGGCTTGCGACCTTCGATGAGCGCACGTTCGGCATCTATCTGCGCATCGGCGCGCTTGAAGCGGCCCCAGGCGTAGCGCAGGAAAATGAGTCCCAGCACCGGCATGCAGTACTGTTGGCTGGTGAGCTTTGAATTGGCGCGAAGCTCGTCGGCAGCTTCCCACAGTTCGTCTTCAATCTTTTTGATGTCGGCCATGCTAGTTGTCCTTTTCCGCAAGGTGCTCGATGAGGCTCATCTTCACAAGCGAGGTGAAGCTCACACCCGAAAGTTCGGCGGCCTGTTTGGCTATATCGCGCATGTTCTTGGGTATGCGAACCGTCACGGCCACGTTCTCGCCCCCGACTAGATAGGTTTTGAGTTCGCTTTTCGTAACGTTTCCATCGATGAGATCTGCGTACCTCACGGTGCCTCCTTGCTTGCATGATGCAATACAATTATTGAGTTGTATTCTAACAGATAGGTTGACATGGAAATTGCAGGGATTGGGAATGCAAGACAAGAAGCGGGCGGCTGTGAACGCGCGGCCGCCATCGCTAAGGCACGACATCGCGTTCGCCCATAAGAAACGTACTCGCGGCGAAGAGTCTGGAAAGTTGCGTGCGAGAAGGAAACGGCATGGCGCGGATCGACGTGGACGATTTGAGGGATTACCTGCTGGATTACTGCGGGACGGCCGCGTTTCGGGTTTCCCGCGGCGCTTGCCGACGCGGCCGAGATTGAGCGTGCGAGCGGACTGGAGCTGTGCGGCATCGCACAGCGGTTCGGCGTCGACCCAGAGATCTCGCGCTTCGATGCCACCCAAACCGGCCTCCAACATGAAAGGATGGGCTGTATCGAAACTCACTTTTTAAGCGGTAGCGACTGCTTTTGCCAGCGCGTAAGTTAGACGTGAATTTGATTGGCTGGATTTTGAAGGCTTTGCTTCGAATTCAAGATCGGAACCTTGCGCAGTTCGCCAATATTTCTGTTTGCATCCTTTCCGCGATGTCGTCGATTCCTAAAACTTTTTGCAGTCTAGCTTCCTCGATGACCGATGCGAGTACTTGGGGAACCATTCGAGCCATGGTCTCGAATTGCTCGCATAGCGTATCGGCTCCTATGTCTAGTTCCTCAAGGCGGCAGCTTGCCGCCATCTTCTCAACATGCTTCTTCTTTAGCATTCCGAATCTGTTCTCGCCGCCTATGGACAAAGCGGTGCGAGGTGGCTTTCGTGCCGAGGGGGCAAGCGAGCGATATGGTGCGATTGAGGCAACGTCGTAGAGAGGAGCGAGCCTTATGTCATCCGGTGCGACGAGCAGGAGCGAGTGATTTTTCGCGTGGGCGTCCGTTGCCCCTATAAGATAATTGAAAAAGATTATTTCCTGGCAGCCAGCAAGGGACCATCGGCCTTGCGTTTCTTCGGCATCGATCCATGCGGCAGCGGCGTTGTCTCAAACTGCCGCGAGTTTTGATTCGATATCCGCGCTCGAGACCGACGGGAATGGACGCGGAAAGAGGAACACCCTCGTAATGAGACCGTCATTTTTCACCGCATCCGTCAAGTTTCCAAATGTCAGCAAGCTCGAACGTGGGAACAAGGGGCGCTTCCAGATCGTCAGGTTGCTTGATGGCGGCAGGGGAGCCTTTCAGGTCGACTGACATATCGAGCCCAAGGGCGGCGAGGATCTTAAGGTAGTTCTCGAGCCCGAAATTCCTGCTTTCTCCCTGCTCAAGGGCATATATCGTTCTTGTTCCGATACCGGTTTCGGAAGAAAGCTCGGCGCGGGACACCCCTTTTTCCTCGCGAACCCTGCGTACGATGCTTCCGGCGGATTGTGCGCTCCTCACTTTGCCCATGCTGTGCCTCTCTTCGTGTCATTATTGCCATATACGGCATTACGCAATATATAGCGTAATGCCGTATATGGCAATACTTTTAAGTAGATGGGAGTCTCTGACTTTTGCGGAAGATGCTCCTTGAATATGCTCGGCTCTCTTGTCGCGGAAAGTCGAATTGTGCCCGCTGGGCTCAACTGAAAACTATTCGGGAAAGTGGGCGGAGCTGATTTCGGGCTATGCAGCTCCAGCCTTCGCATAAAGAATGCGGTGCGAAAGTCGAGGCTTAACCAACTGCGGCGAAGTCCCCAGGAACCGCATTGGGAGCCCGTGGGATGCGGGTTGGGCGCGAGATGTTGAGAAACCTCGGCTGTCTTCGAAAACCAAGCACGGCCCGGTGCCGCCTCAGTTCTTCGCGACGTGCGCGACCCTCGATTCGCCCGCCTTCACTTCACAGCGCCATCCCCCTGGCTTCCCCCGCTTGCGGCTTTCCGCCCGCCTCGGCGAGGGCTCTCCTCTCCGGGAATGTCGCCCTCGCCCGGCGATTGGCGGCCCTGTTCGTCGAGTCGCGTCTCTTGCAGCAGGTCATGGGCGGCTTCCGGGCTTTTGAAGCGGATGCTGCAGTCGTCTTTCCTGGGAAACGCGAGCAGGGGAAGCGTCCCGTACCAGACGGTTTCCTCGTCGAAAACCGCCAGTCCCGCATGGGCTGTCGAGGCGGCAGCATGCACCGTTGCCCCCATCTTCTCGAGCACGCCGGCAATCTCCGGGGCGGGGCTTCCCGCGAGCGTGCACGAAACGCGCAGGCCCCTTGCGATAGCGTCCGACAGCGACGCCCCCAAAAGCTCGATGGTCTTTCGGGACGCGCGCAGCGCAACGATCGCGACCGAAGAAGACGCCGCGCGGATGTCCTCGGCGAGCATTCGCACGGCGTCGCCGGCCGTGACGAATTCCGCGCGCTCTTCTTCGCGTCCCGGTTGCGCCAGCTCGACTTCATACCCGAGCTTCGCGTACGTTTTCAGCCTCTTTTTGTGCATGCGCTCCAACATGGGGACGCTCGAATCCACGTAATCCCAGATGGTGACCTGGTTCTTCCCCTCGTGGGTCCGATGCAGGCGCCCCGCTTGCTGGGTCACGTTGCCGTCCCACGATATGGGCGTCGTCAGGAACAGCGCGTCGAGCTTCGAGAAGTCGAAGCCCTCGCCAAGGTAGCCCTCCGTCGCGACGATGATGGAAGGCCCTTCCGCCTCTTCGCGGGTTGCCTCCGCAATCAGCTTGCGCCGCGCGGCGGCGGTCCCTTCCCCGATCAATAGGTGGACGGTACGGCCTTCGCCCGAGATGAGGCGCGCCAGTCTGCGCGCGTGCTCTTTGCGCTTCGTGAGCACGAGAGGGGTGCCGCCGCGCCTCGCCACCTCCACGACATCGGTCGCGATGAGCCGGTTTCGCGCCTCGTTGGCGCACAGTTTGTCGAGAATCTGGTTGTACGACGCCCCGTCGCCGCAGCCCGGCATCCGAATCCTCGTGAACACGGGGCGCAGGATGCGCTTGAAGCCCTGCTGCGCCGCCTGCTCCTTCGGGTCGATGGTGCACCGGATCGGGCCGCAGAGCATGTAGAGTGCGCAATCGAGCCCGTCGGAGCGCTTCGGCGTCGCCGACAGGCCGAAGATGCGCCGCGCGGGCGTCGCCTTCAGGATCATCTCGAGGTGCGAAGCTGCGGCGTGGTGGCACTCGTCACAGATCACCAGGCCGTAGCTCTTCACGATTCTCTTCACGTGCGGCTCGCCCGTGTCGGGGTCCTTCTCGATGAGGGCTTGGGACGTGGCGATGTCGATTATCCCCGATATCTTTTTCTTGCCGGCGCCGATTTGCCCTACGACGAGGCGCTTTCGCTTGCTCGGCTTTCCGGAAGGGGTCAGAAGCGGTCCGTCCGGGTGCTCGACGCTAAGGAACTCGGACGGCTTTTCGGCCCATTGGGAAACGAGCGCGCAGCGCGGCACGATGACGAGCGTCGGCAGCCGAAGGCGCGAGATGAGGTACGCCCCGATCACGGTTTTGCCGAACCCGGTGGGCGCCGATAGGATTCCGTCGTCGTGTTCGAGCATCCGCTCGGCGGCCTTTTCCTGTTCCGGCCGAAGCAGTCCTTTGAACTGGGCGGATATGGCGGGACCCGCGTACCTTTCGTCGTGCAGTCGAAAGCTTGCGCCGGCGTCGCTTAGAATCTTCAGGAGCCTGCGCTTGCAGCCGCGCGGAAGAGCGATGAACCCTTCGCGCTCCTCGCCGAGGCATATCACGCGCTGCTTCCCGTAAACCGACTGGTGCATGGCTTGCGCGCGGAAGAAATCGGGGTTCGCGAACGCCGCGGCCCGCTTGACCGCGTTCGCGGCTTCGGCGGAAAGGGCCGACTCGGGAACGTAGATCATGTCGGACTCGACGATGTCGAGGAACCCCGTGAAGCTCTCGCGCGAAAGCGGCTTCTCGGCACGCCCCTTCCAAGGGACGCCGTGCTCGTCCTGGAGGCTCCCGAGAGGCGCTCCCGCATGCGAGTCGACGACCGCGCGGGCCGCTTTCTCGCTCAATTTGCCGACCTTCGACAGGAAGAGCCATTGGTCGGGGTAGGGGCGAAGCTGCTCGTCGACGAAGACGCTGTTGCCGTGGCGCTGCGCCCGACCCTGGAAGGGCGCGGCGATCAGGTTTCCGAACCCTCCTTCGGGAATGGTCGTTTGAGCAGGGAACATGCGGCCGTAAGCATCGAATCCGACCGATTTCGCATGCGCCATCGCCTCCGAGATGAGCGCGCTGCCGAAGTCGCGGGCGAGCTTCGCGCTTACGGGGCACTCGAAGAAGAACCAGATGTGGCAGCCGTTGCCCGAGCGCGACCGCTCCATGCTTGCCTGCAGGCCGTGCGACTTCGCGGCCTCTCTGACGGCGCGCGCGGCGTCTTGCCACTCGCCCTCGTCGAAATCCATGACGAGAAGCGACGTGGTCGAGTCCTCGTTGAGCACGTAAAGGCCGAAAACGTCGCGGAACCGGTCGTCCAGGCCCTTGAAATGGCTGATGATCGTGGAGTCCGTCAAGGGCGCGAACGCCTGCTTCTCGCAAAGGGAGCACTTCGTATGCGCGTTCTCGACGCGAGGGCACACCCCGCGCTTCCATTCGTTTTCGCAGGCGGGGACGTAGCCGATGCCGCTGTCTTTCCTGCGGAATCCGTGCGCATGGACGTCGGGCCTTCCTTTGAAGAGCGACCTGAACAGCGCAATCTTCTCGTGCGCCGGGCTTTGCGATGTGACGAGGCCGCGCGACCTCGCGGTTTCGTTGACCGCGGAGGCGGCTTCGAGCCAGAGCCGCTGTTCGACGTAGCGCTCCTCGGCTTCGGCGGCGTTGCCGCTTGCGCGTCTGCAAACGATTGCGGCGTCGCGGCCGGTCGTCGGGACAGGCTCGATCGTCTTGACCGAGGCATAGAGCTCGTTGTTGAAAAACGCGTACTTCGGGAACGGCTGCTTCATGGCCTTGCCTTCCGTTTTGCCTGGTCGTTGACTTTGGGTGAAGGCGTTGTTGGGGGAATGATACCACGGGGCGCGCCTCGGCGGTGCTGCGCTACGCCTGTCTCGGTACCGGTTTTCAGCGGATTTTTGCGGGCGTCCCGAAGCCGCGCGATGGTGCGGGTCGAAACCGTTCGCAACCTCCGAAAAAATCATACGGCGTCGTCCTGGCCGCCTGGTGGCGATTCTCACTTCCACGGAGCTCCCCGTGGCGGTTTTTGGCTGGTGCGCTTCTTCTGGGGGAGAAAGTGACGCCCCTGATCGCGGGCGGCGTCGTTGTAATCGTGGGGGCGATTGCCCTGGTGCAGCTGGTCGACCGTCGGACGAGAAAGGCCGACCAGGCTTCATGCGCCGTTTAGTCGATGGCGGGATCGGCCGTGCCAACGGCTCTGGGTGCAGTTTATGGATCTGCGACCTGGTGCTCGAAGATGCGCAGATTATCCTCGGCCCCCAGCTCTCCCTTCCGTAGACGCCTCGTCTTCCCGCTGCTTCACCTTCCGATAGCGTGTTGCACGTGCGGCGCCGACCTTCTCGATGAATCCCTCGGCTTGCAGCTTCTGCAAGATTCGCTCGGTCGTCCGCTGGCTTACGGTAGGGTTGTCCTCGAGGATTTCCCTCTTGCTCGCCGATCCCGGCAAGCTGTTGAAGTAACGGCGCAGGGAATCTTCACCGGTCTCTGCGCGCAGCAATGTCTCTAAATGCGCACTGAGCTTCTCGTAGCACGCCGAGATAACGCCCAGCATGTAGACGACGAAGGGGCCGTAGTCATTTTTGCCTTCGCTCCACCCAACTGAACTCGCCGCGAGAACTTCGTAATAGGTTTCCTTGGTCGCCTCGATTTCCGATTCCACCGACACGTATTTGCCTACGGTGTACCCATTTCGGTACATAAGCAGAAGCGTGATGAGCCGGCTCATGCGCCCGTTGCCGTCGTTGAAAGGGTGAATACTCACGAAGTCGAAGGCGAACACCAGGCTCGTCAGCAGCGGGTCGAAGGTCGCACGGGCGATTTGGCGTCGGTATTCTTCGCAAATCCGTTCGATTGCGAACGGCGTGGCGGCGGCGCTTGTTGGGCGGAATCGGGCGACGAGCTCGCCGGTTTCGGAGCGCTCCGCGATGACGTTGTCGGAATCCTTGAACTTCCCTGCGAACGAAATCCCCGTATATCGGAAGAGGTCGCGATGCAGTTGGAGAATCACGTTCGGCGTTATCGGGATGTCGTCGTGCTGCGTGTGGATTATGTCGAGCACGTAACGGTACCCCGCGATTTCTCGTTCGTCGCGGGTTCGCGGTTGGGCTTCGTCTCGCACGAGTTCGCGCAGGCGCTTGTCGGTCGTCGAGATGTTCTCGATGCGGTTCGATGCGCCTGTCGACTGGATCTTCGCCCTATCGCACAGCCTCGACAGCGTTTCCGGGCGAGTGCCGCTGAGGAGCCGTTGCTCGCCTTGACGCTGCTTGACCACGCCGAGTGCCGATACGATTTCGGGGGTCATCAGCTTTCTTAAGATGTTCTCGTAATCGAATTGCATCGTCCGTATCCTCGCCACGCAGTAAGTATCTTAGTCATTATAACGAAAATGGCTAAGATACTTACTGCGTGGCGAGGATATACCAAAGATTGTCAGATGCTAAGGGGCAAAGAGCTCACGCTTGCGTTTGTCGGGAAGTGATGCTGGACCTTACCGACGTACTTCCCTCTAGGCGCTTGCTGCGCGAAGCGTTAGTTGCCCGATTCGCCCGAGCCGTTCCCGTTAATGTAGTCGATTAGCTCGGAGCGCTTGTGGATTCCGATCTTCTCGTACACATGGCGGATGTGGGTGTTCACCGTGTAGGGAGAGATGACGAGCTTTTTTGCCACGTTGTCCGTCGTGAAGCCGCGCGCGATGAGCATGACGATCTCCGTCTCGCGGGCGGAAAGGGAGAACTCCTTCGCCAGTTCTTTGATGCGCTGCTCCTGAAGCGATTCGGTTGCCGGTGGCGCCATGAGCTTGGTGATGTTGTATTCCTGTCGAACGAGCGGGATGATGATCGCGGAGAGGATGCAGACGAAGATGATTGCCGTGGGGGTGGTCGCCACAAATGCGAACGACGGGTTCGCCTCATAGATCAGGGCGAGCGTGTTACCCGCCGCGATTCCAAAGCGGATGAACGTCCCGCTGAACCCGAACGCGATTCCGATGGGCACATAGCCTTTCATTCCCAAAACGCCGAAGTACATGATAAGCAGCACCTCGAAGATGGTGCTTCCTGCCGAGGGCGAACGCGATGGCGATGAACCCGATCACGGCTGCGACGAGCGCGAAGAGCCACGACTCTGTCACGCAGTCATCGAGGAGCTGGACCCCGATGAAGGCATCGCGGAGAAACCACAGGTTGTAGTGCTACGCGAGAAGCAGGACGAAGCCGACGAATCTGCGAGTCGGGTAGTCAGCGGATTTCTTTTCGATTGCGTCGATTTCGGGACAGCTCCCTTGGTTGCCATATGGGTTTCCCTTGGCCCGTGTCGGACAGTAGGCAATGCGTTCCGTTTTGCCTTAAGAAGGCGTAAAAGGGCAAAAGCCCGCAAGACGCATTTTTAGTCTTATTTTGAGAAAATGGCGACGTTTACGAGCAAGGCCGTGCGAGTTTTTCAGATTATGGCGTTTGCGGGGTATTTCCCATCGAGACGCTAGGTTGAATGTGTGGGCGCCTAAGCCTAGGCTTGGAGTCGAACCAAAGGTGCGGGACGTCGGGTGGCTCGTTCCGCTATTCTGTCCCGCTTCGACCGGCGGGACAGCCGAATCAATGGGTTGCTACTTGCGCGCCGCAATGGCAAATGGAAAGGATCCTCATGAACGTGTTTATCCCCGATGGCCGCATCGACCAGTTCATTCTCGAAGACATGCCCTATATCGATCTTACGACCGAAGTCCTCGGCATCGGCGAGGAACCGGGGGAAATCGAGTACTTCACGCGCGAAGAGTGCGTGCTCGCCGGTGTGGAGGAGGCTGCTCGCGTGCTCGGGAAGACGGGTGCGCGCGTCATCTGGTCGCGTCGTTCGGGCGAGCGGCTCGTTGCGGGCGAGTCGTTCCTTCGCGCGGAGGGCACGGCGGCGGCGCTGCATATGGCGTGGAAGGTGTCGCTCAACCTGTGCGACCACCTGTCGGGCGTGGCGACCAAGACACGCGCAATCGTGGGCGCGGCGCACAGTGCGAACCCTGCATGCGAGGTGCTCACCACGCGCAAGAGCATGCCGGGCGTGAAAGACCTGCTCACGAAGGCGGTCACCTGCGGCGGCGCCTTCCCACACCGTTTGGGCGCGTCCGAGACCGTGCTCGTGTTCGACCATCACATCACCTTCATGGGCGGCTTCGAGGCGTTCTTGGACGCGCTTCCCGCCCTTCGTGGCCGCTGCGTGGAGAAGAAGCTCTTCGTAGAGGCGGGACCCGACGAGGCGTGCCGTCTCGCGGAAGCGGGCGTTGACGGCATCCAGCTCGACAAGCTGCCGGTGGACGATTTGGCCGCGATCGTGCCCGAGCTGCGCGCGATCGATCCGCATCTCACGCTCATCGCGGCGGGCGGCATCAACCTGCAGAACGCCGCAGCGTACGCCGCGACAGGCGTCGATGGCCTGGCCACCACAGCTCCCTTCACCGCCAAGCCCATCGACATGAGCGTCCGCATGAAGCGAGCAGAATAGTCGCACGACTTTCCCTATGGCTTCACGCGGGGGCGTGTAGCGCGCATTTCTCCGTAAAATGCAAGTGCTTTCCAAAGTGCGGGGCAAATTTTGGGGCAAGCGGATGAAAAAGGGCGAAAGTACGTTACACTGGTTACAACGCAAGCCGAAGTCGGCTTGACCAAGCGGTTCTTTGTGTGTGCAAGACTAAAAGTGGTTGTGCCTCAAAGATGCTCTTTCGGGCGCGGCCACGCAACGAAAGGTTGGTGGTCAAAATGGCAGCTCCTGCCACTGAGCACGTGCGCAATGTCGTCCTGGTGGGTCAAGACGGCGCGGGGAAGACTTCGCTCGCTGAGGCGATGCTCTACGTCTCCGGCAAGACCCCGCGCATGGGTACGACGCACGACGGCAAGTCCTATCTCGACTACGACGCCGAGGAAATCAAGCGCAAGTTCACGATCGGCACCTCGATTGCCCCCATCCCGTACAAAGATTACAAGATCAACGTGCTCGACACTTCGGGCCATCCCGACTTCATTTGCGACACGCTGTCCACCATGCAAGCTGCCGAAATGGCGCTTTTCGTGGTCGATGCCGTTGCGGGCCCACAGGTCATGACCACCAAGCTGTGGCGCGAGGCCGAGGGAATGCGCCTGTCGCGAGCCGTGTTCATCAACCATATCGATCGCGAGCACGCCGACTTCGACGTGGCCATGGCCACGCTCCACGCGCGTTTCGGCTCGCGTTTGGGACCGGTCACCATCCCCATCGGGCAAGACGCTGACTTCAAGGGCGTCATCGACATCATTCGTATGGAAGCCCGCTATTTCGGCGAGGGCGACGACTCCGAGCGCATCGAGCCCATTCCCGCCGAGTTCGCCGATGCCGCGCAGGCGGCCCGCGACAAGCTGTGCGACCTCGTGGCCGAGGCCGATGACGAGCTCATGATGAAGTATCTCGAAGGTGAGGAGCAGCTCACGCAAGACGAGCTCGAGTCGCTGCTCGACAAGGCCATCGCGCAGGAGCTGTTCATCCCCGTGTTTGTGGGCTCCACCATCATCAAGCAGGGTATTCAGGGGCTTATGGAAGACATCTGCACCTACTTCCCGCACCCAAGGAGCCACGGCCGCTTCCAGATGGCCGACGGCACCTCCATCCCCATCGACGAGACGAACCGCCCCGCGGCCTTCGCCTTCAAGACGCTCTCCGACCCGTTCGTAGGCCGCTTGAGCTTCCTTAAGGTGCTTTCGGGCGTGCTCGAGCCCGGCATGGAGCTTATCAACGCGCGCACGGGCAAAAAGGAGCGCCTGGGCCATCTCTATGTCATGATGGGCAAGGAAGCCACTGACGTGAAGAGCGCGAAGGCGGGCGACATCATTGTTGTGCCGAAGCTTGCCGAGACGCGTACGGGCGACACGATTTCCCTTACCGGCGAGATTGCCGTCGATCCGCTGCCGCTGCCGGTGCCGCAGTATCCGGTCGCGATCGAGGCCGTCAACAAGAAGGAAGAGGACAAGCTCGGGACGTTCCTTGCCCGCGCGGCGGAAAACGACCCGTCGATTCATATCCAGCGCAACGAGGAAACGCATCAGACCGTGCTCACCGCGATGGGCGACACACAGGTTGACATGCTCATTTCCCGCTGCAAGGAGCAGACGGGCGTCGATGTTCGCCTCGTGCCGGTGCGCATCCCGTATCGCGAAACCATCCGCAAGACCGCCGAGGCCGAGGGCCGTCACAAGAAGCAGACGGGCGGTGCCGGGCAGTTCGGCGACTGCTGGTTGCGCATCTCCCCGAACCCGGGGGCGGGCTACGAGTTCGTCGACGAGATTAAGGGCGGCGCTATCCCTGGCGGCCTCATTCCCGCGGTCGACAAGGGCGTGCAGGAGACCATGAAGGAAGGCGTGCTCGCTGGTTACCCGATGGTCGACATCAAGGTCGCCGTGTTCGACGGCAGCTATCATTCCGTCGACTCCAACGAGATGGCGTTCAAGACCGCCGCGCGCATCGGTTTCCGCGCCGCGTGCGACCAGGCCGATCCTGTGCTGCTCGAGCCGATGGCCGACATGGAGATCACGGTGGGCGAGGACTATGCGGGTCCGGTTATGGGCGATATCTCCACGCGCCGCGGCCGCATCGTCGGCACCGACTCCAACGACGAGGGCGAGACGGTGATTATCGTGCGCGTGCCCTACGCTGAGATCGTGAAGTACACGAAGGATTTGCGCTCGATCACGCGCGGCTCGGGTTCGTACAGCATCCAGCTCAACGGCTACGAGCAGGCGCCTGCCGACGTTACGAAGAAGCTCGTGGAGGAATACCAAGCCTCAAGGGCTGCAGGGAATTAAAGACGCTGCCGCGTCCAACAGACGCGAGGCGGCGCTTGCGCAACAAGGGGGTCGACGGCTATCACGCCGCCGGCCCCCTTTGCGTGTGCAGGGAAGCCGCCCGGGTAGGAGGCGCGTCGGCTTTCCCCTTCGTCCGCTTTTCTTTCGCGTTCCCCATTCGCTTATCTGTCCAGTCCCTTTCTCATTCTCTCAGGGCAAATTCGTCCTCTCGCCGCAGGGACGCACGGCCAAGTCAACCCGTCGATTCGACCCTGCGGGTTGAGGTCGATTGCGCGCTTTCGGGTAGTCTATCGTGCGCATGTTCACGCTTTTGAGGGAAAGCGTGTCTGTTTTTGCGCATTCGCGCGATGTGGAGTCAAAAGAATAGTTGAAGGGGATGGTCATGAAACCATACAAGACAGTTATCTACAGCTTCCTGGTGGGCGGCACCTTCGCGCTCATCGCCCAGGCGATCCTCACGTTCTGGCAGACCGTGCTCGTAGGCACGCCGATGGCGTTCTTCATGGGCGGCGCTACGCTTATCAGCATGGGCGTGATCGGCTGCATCCTGGGCGGCCTTGCGTGCTACCAGTACGTCGAGGAATGGGCGACGTTCGGCGCGCTGCTCCCGTTCTCCGGCTTCGCGATGGCGGTCGGCATGAAGGCCGTGGGTCCCTGGACGAAGAACAACGAGAAGATGGGCAAGTGCATCTGGAATTGCGTGTGGTTCGTCGTGTGGTTCAACGTGCTGTTCGCCGCTATCTGCATCGCGATCGGCTGGATCTGCGGCACGGTCGGATTCAATAACAACCTCGGCGTCGCAAAGACCGAGGGTGGCATGCTGTTTGTGTACGCGTTCCTTGTGGGCGGCCTGCTTGCTGCGTTCTTCCAGATTCTGTTCGTGTGCCTGAAAAAGGTCACCAAGAAGGTCACCCCGCTCCACATCCTGATCACGGCATGGATGTTGGGCGCAATCTTCGCGCCCTTCGGAATCTCCGGTGCGCTTGCCAACTTCTCCGGCGAGGGCTTCTCCGTCATGATCACGGTCGGCGGCTACAACATGTTCAACGTGGGCATCGAGCTCGCTGCGGGCAACCTCGCAGGCGCCGGCGTGCACCTGGGCTCGTTCCTGCTTGCGGTCGCCGGCCTTGCCATCACCGCGCTGTTCACCTTCTTCATCTACAACTGGACGTTCGGTCGCAAGCCGCTCGAGCAGGTTCATGCCGAGAAGGCGCTGAACTCGCTTAAGGAGCTCGGCTACGACGCCTCCATGGTGAAGAAGCTCGACAAGGAAGAGCTCGAGGGCTACAACGCCACCAAGGACAGCGGCGTGCCTGCGGGTATGTGCGAGGCGGTGAAGGCTTAAGCGACCGCTTTTCGTACGACGGCTGTGCGTCCTGCGCCTTGCCTCGCGATTGCGTACCTCGCAACTCGCGCTGCTGGAGTGCGTTTCGTGATGCGTCTTGCTTAGGTATCACCTTGACGGGCTTTCCTCGTATGGGGGAAGCCCGCTTTTTTTTCGAGAGCTTGCCCTATACTGGATGGCATTGGTTTTTTAGAGTTCGCGCGTCGCATGCGGCGCTGTAAGGAGTGGGAAATGGCAAAGGGAATGAGCAAGAAGGAGCGCAAGCTCCGCGAGGAAATCGCCGAGCTCGAGCAAAAGAAAACGCGCGGCTTCATGCAGGCGGCTGGCGGCATCATCATTTTTGTGCTGCTCCTGATCATTCGCCAGATCCTGGTGGCGAACGGCATGTTCGACCCCGAGACGGTTGCGGCGAGCGTAGTCACTTATGCGATTGCGGTTGTGGCGGCTGGCTTCGTCGGCATCGGCGCCTATCATTATTCCAGGGCGAAGACGAAAATCGGCGATTTGCAATCTCGCATCAAGTAGACGCGCCCGCTTCACGTGAGGGTGGGGCCGTCGGGCAGATGGGCGGGAATGCGCGCCTCGTGGCGCCTTGCTCAAGGTTACAGTTAGGGACTAATAAAATGAGAAAGCCCCGCGTCCTTCGCAAAAGCGGATGGATGCGGGGCTTTCGGGCTCGCGATGCGTGCGGCGGTTAGTCTGCGACTTCCACCAGGGTGATCTCGAAGGTGAGCGCCTGGCCTGCCAACTCGTGGTTCATGTCGAAACTAACGGAGTCGTCGGTCACTTCCACGACGCGTGCGGGGAAGGGCGCCGAACTGCCCGAGCGCAGGTAGATGGTCTGTCCTATAGGCAGCTGATCGGCATTGGGGACATTCGAGCGCGGCATCTTCTGCACGAGCGCTGGGTTGTGCTCGCCATATGCCTCGGCGGGTTCGAGGCGAACCGTCTTGGTCTCGCCAACCTCCATGTCGCGCACAGCCTTGTCGAAGCCGGGGATCATCTGGCCTGCCATGCAAGTGAACTCGAGCGGCTCGCCGCGGTCGTAGGACGAATCGAACTGCGTGCCGTCGTCGAGCGTGCCTTTGTAGTGGGTCTTCACCTTTTTGCCTTCATTGCTCATGAAGCACATCTCCTCTCGGTCTGAAAAGCGTTAGCTGTCAGTCTATCCGATGTGCGCGGCCAAGGCCACCGGCCGCTGCGCCTGATTCCCGAGCCTCGCTATGCGTCGTGCTATTCCCGATCGGCGAGCGTCGTTCGCGCGGCGACGAGTTTCTCGAGCGGTTTGAGAAAACCTCGCTCGTTGTCGGAAAGCCCAGCTCGTGCGGCGGCTATCACTTCGTCGGCAAACTCGGCTGCCGACCTGCCGTAGATCTCGCCCGCATAGCCTCGTTCCTGCAGCGAGTTCTTCGCTTGCTCGATGTCGTTTGCCGCGATGCCCTCGAAAAGCCTCTCCACGCGCGCCAAGCTCTCCTCGCAGTAAAAGATGCCCTTCACAAGTGCGGCGTATGCGACGGCGTAAGGCACGGGCATCGCGTCGGCGGGGCGAATCTCGAGGTAAGTCTTTAGCCGCACGTCGGGAAACACCATCGACAGCGCGTGCTCGACCTCGGCGCGGCTCATGGGACGCTCAGCATAAATCTCGCTGAAGCGGCGGGAATTCTCGCGCCAGCCGCCCTGCCCGTCGGGCACGAGAATCGCCGGCGTGTCGTAGACCCAGCGCGCATAATCGCGCAGCGTGAACGAGCTCTCGACAGCGCCCGGCACGATGCCGCAGCGCTCGGGATCGCAGTGCTGCCAAATCTCGGTGCGCACCATGCGGTGAGTGCGCGGCGCACCTTCGAAGATGGGGGAGTTGTCACAGATAAGCGACAGGATCGGCGAGAGCGCGCTCGCGACGCGATACTTGCGCACGCAGTCGTCGGCGCTCGTGTAGTCGATGCTCACCTGCGTCGATGCGCTTCCTCGCATCATACAGGGCCCGAAGGGGCTCACGCTACCGAGGTAGCGATTCATGTACTCGTAGCGCTGCTTGGGGATAAGCTCCAGGCTCGTCGCGCGCGCCGTGGGATGATAGCCCGCCTTCGCGAGCTTCCCGTGTTTCGGCGCGAGCACGCCGCAAAGCTTCTTCTCGAATTGTTCGAAGCACGCCTTCGCGCTGGCCAATTCATGAAAAGGACCTGCGGAAAGTTCCACCTGAGCGGCAGGCTCGATGGTCACCGCCTCGCCGGGGCGCGCTACGCCCAAAAGGTCGCCCTCGGCGTCGTAGGTTGCTTGCGGGTAGTCGGCGCGCAACACCTCGAGCACGCTCTGGATGCCGTCTTCGCCCGAGTAGCTCACCGGCGAGCCGTCCTCGCGAACGATGATGTGCTCGAGCTCGACGCCGAGCGCGCCTTCGTCAGCTGTGCACCCGCTCTCGATGAACGCCGCGATCGCGTCGACGTTGCGATCGTGCATCTCCATACCGTTCGCGGGGATTTTTTGTGCGTCTGATGCCTGGTCACTGGCCTGTTCATTCATGGTTTGGCTCCTTGGCCTAAAAAAGTGGTGCAAACCCCAGCGGGTTTGTATAAAATAATTTCGCCGCACATCGTAGCACGTTGCGGCGACGGAATTGGGCATGTATCGAAAACGAGGACGAATCGTGAACTTGGGCATTCTGAATAGCAAGGCGCTCGCCGCTTCTTTTGCTGTCATGTCCCGACGACGTCCTTTGCGCGACGGCAAAGCCTCGCGCCGTGCCGCTTCGCGCGTTTCTTCTCTGTAACTTTTTCGCGTCCTCTTTGGACGGGAACCCCCTTTCATTACTATTGTCCGTGCGCTTCGCTCTATGCGTATCGCGTGCATCGCCGCAGCTAGCATCGCTGGCGGCCGGGCTCGTTGTTCGCATATCCGCAGGCGCGGGAACCAATTCGATAAGGAATCGACATTATGAAGATTAAAGCCGGTATCGTTGGGGCCGCTGGCTTCGCAGGTGCGGAACTCACGCGCCTTTTGCTGAGGCACCCGAGCTTCGAGCTGTGTGCGATCACCTCCGATGCGCTCGCCGGGCGCGCGCTCGCCGAGGTGTACCCCGCGTTCGCGGGTGCGAGCGACCTCGTCTTCTCCAAGCACGATAAGAGCGTGCTTGCCGACCTCGACGTGGCCTTTCTCGCCGTCCCTCACACGGCGTCCCTTGCGATGACGCCAGAACTCATCGCCGCGGGCACCACGGTCATCGACCTGTCCGCTGACTACCGCCTGAATGACCCCGCAATCTACGAGAAGTGGTACAAGGTGGCGCACACTTCCACCGACCTTCTCGCAAAGGCTGCCTTCGGTCTGCCTGAGCTCACGGGCGACGAGCTCGCCTCTGCCGCGGCGCGTCGAGCGGCAGGGGAAGCTGTGCTTGTGGCGTGCGCGGGCTGCTATCCCACGGCGACCTCGCTTGCCGCTGCGCCGTTTTTGCGCGCCGGCCTCGTCGAAGAGGGTGCCACTGTCATCGTCGACGCGCTCTCGGGTATCACCGGGGCGGGCAAGAAGGCCACCGAGCGCACGCACTTCTGTTTCGCGAACGAAAGCGTCGAAGCCTACGGGGTGGGCACGCACCGTCACACGCCGGAAATCTCGCAGATTCTGGGGCTCGCTCCCGGCAAGCTCGTGTTCACGCCGCATCTCGTTCCCATGAACCGCGGCCTGCTCTCCACGGTGAAGTTGCCGCTCGCGAAGGGCGCCGACGCTCCCGACCCCGAAGAGCTTGCCGCCATCCAGCAGCGCTTCTACGCGAATTCCCCGCTCGTCGAGGCGCTTCCCGCAGGCTCGCTTCCCAAGACCGCATCGGTCGCCGGTACGGCGCGCGCGCAGGTGGGCGTCGCCTATCACGCGGAAGCTCGCATGATTATCGCGATCGGCGCGATCGACAACTTGGGGAAGGGTGCTGCCGGCCAGGCCGTCCAGTGCGCGAACATCATTTTCGGCCTCGATCAGACCGAAGGCCTCACCTCGCTTGCCGTGGGGGTGTAAAACCCGATGGAAGGAATCGACATGACAGCATTCACCCAGATCGAGGGCGGAGGCGTTACGAGTGCTCTCGGCTTCAAGGCCGCCGGTGTCCATGCGGGTTTCCGCAAGGAACCTGAGCGTCGCGACCTCGCGCTCGTCGTCGCGGACGAGCCTTGCGCGGCAGCGGGCACGTTCACGAAGAACATCTTCTGCTCCGCGCCCGTCATCATCTCGAGAGAGCATCTCTCCGATGGCGGTACGGGTGCCCCGAGCTATGGCACCGCGCGCGCCGTGGTGGTGAACTCCGGCATCGCGAACGCCGCGACGGGCGTCCCCGGACTCGAACATGCCCGCGAGATGGCGCGCATCACCGCTGACGCCGTGGGTTGCACCGAGGAGGAGGTGCTCGTCGCGTCGACTGGCGTCATTGGGCAGCATCTTCCCCTCGATCCCTTCAAGACGGGCGTTCCCCAAGCGCTCGCCGAGGCAAGTCGCGAAGGCGGGGCCTCCGCCGCGCGCGCGATCATGACCACCGATACGCACCCAAAGGAATATGCGGTCAGCTTTTCAGGAGATGACCTGGGTTTCGACGGCGTCACCTTCACCGTCGGCGGCATGTCGAAGGGCTCGGGCATGATCATGCCGAACATGGCCACCATGATCGCCATCGTCACGACCGATGCCCCTATCGCTGCTGCTCATCTCTCGCAGATTCTGCGCGACGCCGTGGGTGTGAGTTTCAACAAGATTACCGTCGACTCGGACACCTCGACTAACGACACCTGCGTAACGCTCGCGAGCGGGGCTGCGGCTCCAGGTGCGGCTCCCATCGAGCCGGGAACTCCCGCCTATCGTGCGCTCGCCGCCGCTTATAAGGAAGTGTGCACGCATCTCGCGCGCATGATGGCCGCCGACGGCGAGGGCGCCACGAGGCTTGTGACCGTGCATGTCGCGGGCGCCGCCACCGACGCCGACGCCGACGCTGCCGCGCGTACCATCGCAAACTCGCCGCTCGTGAAGACGGCCATTTACGGCCACGACGCGAACTGGGGACGCATCGCCGCGGCTGCAGGGCGCTCGGGTGCGGCGTTTCGCCAGGAGGACGTGTCCATCGACATCATGGGCATGCCCGTTTGCCGCGGCGGGCTCACCGTCGCTTTCGACGAGGAGGAGGCGCTGCGACGTTTCGAGGCGCCGGAGATTGCGATCGATGTGAACCTCGGCGCCGGCACGTGCGAAACCACCATGTGGACATGCGACTTCTCGCATGATTACGTAACCATCAACGGAGATTACAGGACCTAATTGCCATGAACTACGATAAGGACAGCAGACCGAACGGGGTCGACACCATCACAGGCGAAGTGCTCGCCGAGGCGATGCCGTGGATTAAGAACATCACCGGCAAGACCATCGTCATCAAGTACGGCGGATCTGCCATGGTCGACGAGCAGCTGCGCGCCGAGGTCATGGCCGACATCGTGCTTCTGAAGATCATCGGCGTGAACCCGGTGATCGTGCACGGCGGCGGGCTCGCCATCTCCGAGGCGATGAAGCGCTTCGACATGCCCGTGAAGTTCATCGACGGCCAGCGCGTGACCACCGATGCGGCCATGAAAGTGGTGCGCTCGGTGCTTGCCGGCCAGGTGAACCAGGAGCTTGTCGAGGCGATGAACGAGCACGGCCGGGTCGCGGTGGGCCTGTCGGGCGCCGACGGGGCCACGATCATCGCCGAGCAGGCGAGTGAGCAGCTCGGGCGCGTCGGGCGTGTCGTGCGCATCAACTCGCAGCTTCTCGAAGACCTCGTGTCGGCGAACTACATTCCCGTTCTCGCGTCGGTCGGCATTGGGGAAGAGCTGGGCAGCGGCTTTTTCAACGTGAACGCCGACGTGGTGGCGGGTCATGTGGCAGCGGCCATAGGCGCGCACAAGGTGTTCTTCTTGACCGACGTCGACGGCCTCTACCGCGACTTCGACGACAAGTCGACGCTCATCTCGCGTATCTCGCTTGATGAAGTCCGCGATATGGTGGACAAAAAGCAGGTCTCGACGGGCATGATTCCGAAGCTGCGATCCTGCATCCGCGCGCTCGACGCGGGCGTGCACCGTGCGCATATCTTAAACGGCACCACGCCGCATGCGCTTCTGCTCGAGATGCTCACCGACAAGGGCGTCGGCACCATGATCGTCCCGCCCGACGGGGACGCGGCGTTCGACTCCACGCGCGAGGGCAGCTTCGCGAGCAAACTGGTGTAACGTGGGCGGTCACCTCACCGCCTTTGTGAGAAGGAGAAACAATGAGTCTTGCTGAGCAGCAGCAGCTGGAGGAAACCTACGTCATGCACACGTTCGGCCGCAAGCCGGTTGAGCTGGTGGAAGGCGAGGGCATGGTCGTTCGCGACGATGCCGGCAAGGAGTACCTCGACTTCATCGCGGGAATCGGCGCGGTGAGCTTGGGGCATTGCCACCCTGCCGTCGTGCGCGCGATCACCGAGCAGGCCTCCACGCTCATCCACGTGAGCAACTACTATTACATCGAGCATCGCGGGCAGGTGGGCAAGCTGCTCTCCGACGCCCTGAATGAGGACGTGCCCGCCGCCGACCAGGCGCCCTGGCAGACGTTCTTCGCGAACTCGGGCGCCGAGGCGAACGAGTGCGCCATCAAGCTCGCCCGCGCCTACGCGCGCCGTCGCGTTGAGGCAGAAGGCGGCGACGGGGAGGCGGCTCCGCGTGTGATCGTCACGGTGAAGAAGAGCTTCCACGGCCGTACGCTCGCCACGCTCGCCGCGACCGCGCAGCCGGCCAAGCAAGAACTGTTCCAGCCGCTGCCCGACGGCTTCACGCCCACGCCGCAAAACGACATCGCGGCGCTCGAGGCGCTGTTCGAGGCGCAGGGCGACTCCATCTGCGCTGTCATGCTCGAGCCTATCCAAGGCGAATCCGGCGTGCATCCCTGCAGCCCCGAGTTCATGGCGGCGGTGCGTCGCCTCACGGCTGAGCGCCACGCGCTCATGATCTGCGACGAGGTTCAGTGCGGCATCTACCGCACCGGCAAGCCCTTCGGCTTCCAGAACTACGATGTCGTGCCCGATATCGTCTCCATCGCGAAGGGCGTGGCGTCGGGCTTCCCCTGCGGCATGTGCGCCGCGCGCGGGGAAGTGGCGGCTGCCTTCAAGCCGGGCGATCACGGCTCCACGTTCGGCGGGTCCAACCTTGCGGTGGCGGCGGCTGAGGCGACGCTGAGCGAGATTCAAAAGGAGAACCTCGCCGCGAACGCGATTGAGGTGGGCGCGTACCTGCGCGAGCAGCTTTCCGCGCTTCCCCAGGTCACCGAGGTGCGCGGCATGGGCCTCATGCTTGCGGCCGACCTCGCAGAGGATGGCAAGGGAGCTCCTGACGTCGTGCTCGACGGGCTTTCCGCAGGGCTTCTGCTCAACGCGACGGGCGCGCACACGCTGCGCTTCCTGCCGCCGCTCGTGTGCAGCAGGGCAGACGTCGATGCGTTAATCGAGAAACTTGGTGGGATTTTATAGTTCGCCAAATGCTCAGGGTGCATTTGGTTTACCGTGGTTAAAACAGTTTTGAGCTGGGAAAGGATACAAAAATGAGCGAACAGAGGGACAGGGTTGTCTTGGCCTACTCCGGTGGCCTTGATACGTCGGTGTGCATCAAGTGGATGCAGGAGGAGCGCGGGCTCGACGTCATCGCCGTCGTTGGCGACGTCGGACAGGAGCACGACGGCCTTGAGAAGATTCACGACAAGGCCCTGCGCACCGGCGCCATCGAGTGCCGCGTGGTCGACATGCGCGAGGAATTCGCCAAGGAATACCTTACTCCTGCGCTTGCCGCGAACGCGCTCTACGAGAACAAGTACCCGCTCGTGTCCGCTCTCTCGCGCCCGCTGATTGCGAAGCATCTCGTCGAGATCGCGCACGAGTTCGGCGCGAAGTACGTGGCGCACGGCTGCACCGGCAAGGGCAATGACCAGGTGCGCTTCGAGGCGTCCATCATGATGCTCGATCCGTCGCTGGAAATCATCGCCCCTGTCCGCGAGTGGGATTTGAAGACCCGTCCGCAGGAGATGGATTGGGCAGCGGCTCACGGGGTGGAAGTTCCCACCACCAAGAAGTCGCCCTATTCGATCGATGACAACCTGTGGGGCCGCGCCATTGAGTGCGGTGTTCTGGAAGACCCCTGGAACGAGCCGCCGGCGGACATCTACACGATGACCACCGATCCCGAGAAGGCTCCCGATACCCCAACTGTCGTGGAGATTTCCTTTAAGGACGGCGTCCCCTGCGCGATCGATGGCAAGGAGATGAGCTACCTCGACATTATTCTCGAGATGAACAAGATCTCCGGCGCGAACGGCTTCGGCCGCCTCGACATGGTAGAGAACCGCCTCGTCGGCGTGAAGAGCCGCGAATGCTATGAGGCTCCAGGCGCGCTCGCCATCATCAAGGCGCACAAGGCGCTTGAGGACATCTGCCTCGAACGCGACGTACTCCACTACAAGCTCCATGTGGAGCACGAGTGGGCCGACCAGGTCTACAACGGTAAATGGTACGCCCCGCTGAAGGCCGGTCTGGATGCGTTCCTCGCAACGACGCAGGTCAACGTCACGGGCACGGTGCGCCTGTCCTTCTACAAGGGCGCCTGCACGGTCACGGGCTCCAAGAGCGATTACTCGCTCTATACCAAGGAGCTCGCCACCTACGACGAGGGCGACACCTTCGACCACAAATCTGCGAAGGGCTTCATCAACATCTACAGCCTCTTCGGAAAGGTCTGGGCTGAGAAGCATCGCCAGTAAAGGGGGTTTCGCTGGTCTGCCGACCAGCGAAACGAGCCGACGCTGCGCGGCGTTCCGGCGGCACAGCTGGCGCTCCAAGGTTTCGTAGCGTACCTTAAGTACGCTTTCAACCTTTCGCGCCATCTGCACTCGCCAGAACGCTGCTCGCTGACTTTGTTTCGACCTGCAAGTTTCAACATCGTGCAGGTCGAACAGGGCCGAAGCGAGCGTTGTCTTCAGAAGCGAACGACCCAAGGGCGCTCACAAAAGGGCGCCCTTCTCATAGACAAAACGTAGAGTGTAATTCCCGACGGCCTTCACAAAGCGAGTTCCGCAGCGAAGCGAGGACTGTCTGAGCGACTGAAGGCCGTCGGGAATTACACTCGGGCGACCTCCATAGATTGAAAGGGCACACACACTATGGCACTTTGGTCAGGCAGATTCGAAGAGGGCGTGAGCGAGTTCACGCAGCGCTTCGGCGCATCTCTTCCCGTCGACAAGCAGCTCTACGCGCAGGATATCGCAGGCTCGCGCGCGCACGCGGCGATGCTCGCGCACCAAGGCGTCATCTCGCAGGAGGATGCCGACAAGATCGATGCGGGCCTTGAGCGAATCAAGGGCGAGATCGAGGCGGGAAACTTCCCGTTCGACATCAACAACGAGGACATCCACATGTCCATCGAGAGCGTGCTCACCTCAGAAATTGGCGATGCGGGTGCGCGCCTTCATACGGGTCGCAGCCGCAACGACCAAGTCTGCACCGATACGCGCCTGTTCGCCAAGAAGCGGGCGCGCGACCTGATGGCTGCCAACGTGGAGCTTCGGCATGCGCTCGTATCTCAGGCGGAGAAGCACTTCGACGTCATTTTGCCTGGCTATACGCACATGCAGCATGCCCAGCCGGTGCTCTTCTCCCACCATATGCTCGCGTACGTGTGGATGCTCGACCGCGACTTCGACCGCCTGCGCGCGGCATACGACGCCGCGGACGCGAACCCGCTCGGGTCCGCGGCCCTCGCTGGCACCACCTATCCGCTCGACCGCTTTATGACGGCCGAGACGCTCGGCTTCTCGCGCGTGATTCCCAACTCACTCGATGCCGTCTCCGACCGCGATTTCCTGCTCGACCTCCTGTATGCCTGCAGCGTGTCGTGCATGCACCTGTCGCGCTTGTGCGAGGAGATCATCCTTTGGTCGACGGCGGAGTTCGGCTTCGTCACCCTGTCCGACTCGTTCTCGACGGGCTCCTCGATCATGCCGCAGAAGAAAAACCCCGACTTCGCCGAGCTCATCCGCGGCAAGTCTGGGCGCGTGATCGGCGACTTGGTTGCGCTGCTCGTCACGATGAAGTCACTTCCCCTTGCGTACAACAAGGACCTTCAGGAGGACAAGGAAGGTGCCATCGACGCTGCGAAGACGCTCGAGGATTGCTATCGGTGCGCCACGGGCATGATTGACACCATGGAGATTCACCCCGACGCCATGCTTGAGCAGGCGAAAAAGGGCTATCTCGCCGCGACGGACGTGGCCGACTACCTGGCGAAGAAGGGCCTTCCGTTCCGTCGTGCGCATGAAATCGTGGGCCATCTCGTGCTTTTGTGCGACAAGCGAGGCTGCGGCTTGGAAGACCTCTCGCTCGAGGACTTCAAAGCGGAAAGCGACCTGTTCGAGGAGGACATCACGAAGTGCCTCGACCTTGCGAGCATCGTCGCCGCGCGCACCACGTTCGGCGGCACGGGCAATTCCGCGGTGAAAGAGCAGCTCGACCAGGCGAAAGAGGCGCTCGCCGCCGACGAGGCCGACGCGGCATCGCTCGCGTAGCCCCCTGACGGGGCGCTGTCGCCCTGATCGGCGACGTTATCGCGAAGGCAGGGGTTCGAGAAATCGGCCCCTGCCTTTCTGTATTACGGGGAGGCGCAGGTCATGGGCCAAAACGACGCCTCTTGTGCCCATTTGCTGACAAAACGGGGGAGCTTTCGAGGGGAAAGCGAGCCGATGCTACAATACTTTGGACTAACGAGGAGGTGCCCGTGGCGTCACGTGCGATTAAAAGCAGGGCCAACATCAAGAAGAAGCATCCGTCGACGGCGGTGATCGCTGTAGCGGCGGTGGTCTTCGCGTTCATCGTCTCGCTTTGTTGGGGTATCTGGTCTGTCGGCTCGTCATGGCTGTCCGATCTCCCCGATTACAAGAGCGCCGACGCGTACAACACCGCGCAGCCGACGGTCGTCTATGCGAGCGATGGGCAGACGGTGCTCGCGGAGTTCCAGCTGGAGAACCGCGACCCGGTCGAAATCAACGAGATCAGCGACTACGCGCTCAAGGGCACGGTTGCTACGGAGGACGAGCGCTTCTACTCCCATGGTGCAATCGATCCGTGGGGCATCGGCCGCGCCTTGGTGAACAACCTCATGGGCGGCGACCTTGAGGGCGCATCCACCATCACGCAACAGTTTGTGCGCAACACAATCCTCTCTTCGGAGATGGACGACATCTCGATCAAGCGCAAGGTTCGCGAGGCGTATATCTCGATCAAGCTCGAGGAGCAGTACTCCAAAGACAACATCCTGCTCATGTACTTGAACACCATCAACTACGGCTCGGGCGCCTATGGCATCGAGGCGGCATCGGAGCGCTACTTCTCGAAGCACGCAAGCGAGCTCACCATCGCCGAAGCGGCGACGCTTGTGGGCATTCCCCAGTCGCCGACGTACAACAACCCGATTAACTATCCCGAGAACTGCACGAAGCGCCGCAATGTGGTGCTCGACCGCATGCTCTCGAACGGCGTCATCACCCAGGAAGAGCACGACGCCGCCCAGGCTGAGCCGCTTGTGCTCAATCCGACCGAGCCGTCAACCACGGGAATCGAGGCGTATCCGTACTTCACGAGCTACGTGCGCGACCAGCTGACCAACGCCAACGGCAAGTACGCGTACTCCAAAGACGAGCTTTTCAAGGGCGGGCTGAAGGTATACACCACGCTTGACGTCTCCATGCAGGAGGCAGCCGAGGCGGCTGCGCGCGAGAAGGAACAGGCGGCGGGCGACAACTACGAGGTTGCGATGGTGGCGATCGATCCCGACAACGGCTACATCAAGGCGCTTGTCGGCGGCAAGGACTACGACGCCTCGCAGGTCAACATGGCTACCGGGACAGGCGGGTCGGGCAGGCAGGCAGGTTCTTCGTTCAAGACGTTCACCCTGGTGGCAGCTATCGAGCAGGGCATCGACCCCAATACCATGATCGACGCTTCGGCAACTGCGAAGCTCCCCGGATGGGAAGTTGCCAACATCAACCACACCAACTACGGGACGAAGAGCATAGCGGACGCCTTCGCGGTGTCGTCGAACACGGCGTTCGCGCGGCTTATCCTCTCGATCGGCCCGGACAAGGTCGTCGATGTCGCCAAGCGCATGGGCATCACCTCGCCGCTTACCGCGACGGGATCGCTCACGCTCGGTTCCGAATCGGTGACGCCGCTTGAGATGGCGAACGCGTACGCGACCATCGCGAACGGCGGCATGCACTACGACCCCGAGTGCGTCGAGCGCATCGTCGACCGCAACGGCTCGATCGTGGTCGACAACTCGGCACCAAAGGGCGAGCGGGCCATTTCTGCAGAAGTTGCCCATGCGGCAACCGAGGTCATGAAGGGCGTCATCACGAAAGGCACCGGCAAGGCTGCGGCGCTTTCGAACGGTCAGGTCTCGGCAGGCAAGACGGGAACGTCGGAGAATTATATGGATAGCTGGTTCTGCGGCATCACCCCGCAGCTTTCCGTTGCCATCTGGTTCGGCGATCGCAGCGATTACAGTCATGCCCAGCGAGTACCGAGCGGCATGTCTGCGGCGAGCACGTTCCCCGACTTCATGAACGTTGTTCTCAAAGGCAAGCCGACCGAGGATTTCCCGAAAGCTGGCGATCCCCAGTACAAGAGCGATTTCAAGGACACCCAATACCACATAGGCGGCTACTATAGTTCAGCCGACGATGAGGACAAGGACAAAAAGTCCAACGAGAGCTCGACGACCGAAAACGGGACTAACACGGGGAGCCACCATGGTACCACGGGCAATGGCGGCAACGGTGCGGCCGGCGGCGCCGGGGGCGCCGGGGGCGAGACTGGAGGCACCGGCGGCGA
>OLRJ01000520.1_pt1 | contig 39441 bp, 35 predicted proteins | sample 1672741 | NCBI WGS metagenome assembly OLRJ01 (sample SAMEA3136719, study PRJEB25190) | human gut metagenome | biome: human gut; feature: human-associated habitat; material: faeces | place: Austria | collected 2013 | reverse complement strand
ATGTGACAAATATACGAATCAAAAATAATATGTTTCCAAAGGTGACTAAAGTGGTTTCTGACAGTAAACATTTTTTGTCAGGAAATGTTCTCGTTGAGGTTTTCGAAGACCGTACATATCGCTTGAAAAATACATTCTGCAAGATGACGAATGGTGGGAATATAGACATGAAAAAGGTCAACTGGATTAATGACAATGCTTTTGAAGACTGCTGGTCTGCCAATATCACAAATATTGAAAAAACGGTTCAATGTGATTACAAAGCTTTTTTCAACTACAACGGCATAAATCTGTTGCCGGTTATAGATGGTGCGCATATGATGGGAAACATCATGATGACTGTGAGTAATACAATTCCGGCGTGTACTACAGCTATCAACAGATATATTGACTTTTCCGGACGGAATGTAAAATTGACAAACCCTGGCATTGTAAGTAATATCTACCCTGCCCATATGCCTAAACGCATATATGTTGATAATGAAAGAATCATATCACCAGATGAAATCTATACGGCTGGCAATACAAGTATTGAAAATATCGACATCAATCCGAAAAATAAATATTACACATCAATTGATGGCATAGTATATACAGCCGATAAGAAGACGCTAATAAGATGCCCAGTTGGAAAAAGCGGCAAGGTAATAATTCCAGATGGCGTAACTACAATTGGCCGGCACGCTTTTCGGTCATGTAAGATAAGCGAAGTAGTAATCCCGGATTCCGTAACGGAAATCGGGATATCAGCATTTACTGAATCACATATTCAGGATTTTACTCTTGGAAAAGGAATGACATACATTGGAAAATATATGTTCTCCACCTGCAAAAATATAAAACACATTCATAATAAATTTTAAGCCCGGAAACCCCATACCTTTAGGGACGCCTCTGAAAAACTATTTTTATACACATTATATAGTAGATTAAAACAAATAAAAACACTTTATATTGTACTGCTTTATGCAAAATAAAGACTTTTTCAGTGGCGTCCTTTAGGTGCGGGGAGGAAGGGCTCTTTTTTTTACAAAAAAATAAAAAAAATCTCTTATTTTTTTTTACTCTCTCCTGAAAAATCCAGCATATTGAATATGACTGAACAGAAGTCAAAGAAATCTGCTGAAAGGAGGAGAGCCAATGGCAGCAAAAGAGCAAAATGTAACGATATCAATAAAGGTAAAGTTGTATCCTGACCAGAAAACCATTGAAGAATTTAAGAAACTGACTACAACATATAGCGAAGCGGCAACATGGCTTTCTGACCTTATGTTTAATGACTTTTCCAGCCCGGGAATGATAACTGCCCGCAAAACACTGCATGATAGATATTATTACGACATACGGCAGAAGAAAGATATGAAGTCCCAGCTTGCAGAAAGTCTCATCAAATCCGTATCCGCAAAGTATAAGGCTATTGGCACAACATTTAAGAAACAGTATTACACTTATACTGATGCAGATGGAAATACGGCCAAATACAGAAAAGACCTGAACTGGCTGCAGCATCCGGTTGTGTACAAACGGCCACAGGCAGACCTTGTCAGAGGACGTGACTGGAGCTTTGTAAATGATGACAATGGAGGGCTCATTCTTTCTATCGCTACGCTTACAGGGCGTACAAAAGTAAGGTTTGTGGTAAAAGGATTTGATGATGTCATTAACGATTCAGATATGCCGGGCTTAAATATCGAAGACCCAAAATGGAAATTTGGAGAAGCCAAGCTCCTTTCCTCCGGTGGAAAATGGTTTGTACATATTTCAGCAACGGCAAAGCTTCCGGTAACTGACAGCGAAGATATTTCTAATATTGTCGGCCTTGACCGTGGGCTTGTTAATATTGTTACTGCTGCTGACCAGAGCGGTTTTACCGCACGATACAGCGGCGATGACGCAAGAAAAATCCGGGCAAGATACAATAAGACCAGAACTTCACTCCAGAAAAAGGGGACACGCGGGGCAAAACGTGTATTGAAGAGATTATCCGGCAGAGAGAACGGCTATATGAACGATGTAAATCATTGTCTCACCAAGGCACTCTGCGAAAACTATCCGGAAGATACACTGTTTGTACTGGAAGACCTTACCGGGGTATCTTTTGAAGAGCGCAACTTTCGCTCTAAGGAACAGACAAATGAGCTGCGGTTGTGGGCGTTCTATGATTTTGGGGAAAAATTAAAATACAAGGCAGCTTTGAGGGGACAGCAGGTGATTGAAGTTGATGCATACAAAACATCACAGAGATGCCCTCACTGTGGAAGATATGATAAATCAGCCAGACATCGTGATACACATGAATATATATGCCCGGAATGCGGACATGTAGAAAACGACGACGAAGTCGGAGCTTTAAACTTAATGTTTCTTGGTGCTGAATATCTGAAAGGCGATAAAAAACCATCTTTTACTAAGATGGAGCCAAATGACAAGAAGAGGAAGGCTAAGGCAGCAAAGAAGAATACGGAGAACACGATAGCAGAAAATGCCTTCGTGCTAATTCGATAAAGTAATATATAATTTTACAACGGGGGCATGGTATGATGTACCTTAAGGTTTAACAGCCTGACCGTAAGCCGTACCTGTCAAGTGTCCCGAAGCCGCGGCGACCCTGGAGGATTTCCAGGTACTGTTGTGGGAGCAGAGATGGCATCTGGCCTGAATGCGGACGAACCACAATGCCAGCGGTAAGCCCAGCCTTGAGGGTTGTGTTGGTTTGAGATACCCTCTCAGGTGGGTATTACAAGCCACACACCCAATGGTGTGTGGTATTTTGACTATACGAAGCCTGAAGAATCATATCGCTTAATTCCAGTTTAATGCCGCATTTTTTTTGCGGCTTTTTTTATTCATTTTTTTACATTTTCATTGCATTGCCAAAGTTAAATATCTGGCATACTATTTATATATAAGAAAAAAACGGGAAATGGAGGTAAGAAATTGAAAGGCACATTATATATTGTAATTCCTGCTTACAATGAAGAAGAAAATATATTAAACGTAATTAATCAGTGGTATCCGGTTATCAAGGCACATAGCGCACATGGGACTTCTAGACTTGTCATTATTGACGATGGCAGCAATGATAGTACATATCACATTATGCTTGAAGCCTCAAAGACAAGGCCTCTGCTGCTGCCAATCACGAAAGAAAATTCAGGACATGGAGGGACAGTTTTATATGGATATAAATACGCCTTAGAAAATGGGGCTGATTATGTATTTCAGACAGATTCAGACGGACAGACACTTCCATCTGATTTCGAGAAATTCTGGTGGCAGCGCGATAATTATGATATGATAATTGGATGGAGAAAAGGACGGCAGGATGGCATATCCAGGGTTTTTGTAACGAAAACATTGAAGTTTGTAATCAAATGCTGCTTTGGAGTGACACTTACTGATGCAAATACCCCATTCAGATTAATGAGAACATCAACACTTCGTAAATATATTGACTTTATTCCGAATGGATTTAATTTATCTAACATTTTGTTATCTGTCATTTATGCCAAAAAAGGATGCAGCATTCATTATATTCCAATTACATTCAGACCGCGGCAGGGCGGCGTCAACTCAATCAATCTTCCAAAGATATGTAAGATTGGAAGGCAGGCAGTCAAAGATTTTAGACGATTAAACAGGGAACTTAAAAATTAGCAAAGGAGAGAAAATTATTTCTCTCCTTTTTTTAGACCAATGCTGACAATACATCTTTCCAATTATCTTTATATAAAATATGTTTTTCCATGCCTTCAACTACATTTACGCTGAAAGTACCGTCATCTTTCTGTACAATAAGAATACTTTTATTTCTATATTCAAGTCTGAGATTTCCACCGGATGTTATCAATGCTGCACATCTCATATTCCTGGCGATATCCATTGTCTCATCTGCCGGGCGCATCCACCACTTATCTTCCCTTGTCATTTTTTGTGTGATTGCCAAGAGGTCTTTTTCATGTTTATGGTTTTTTCCTGATTGCACTTCATCGATGTAAAGCCCTTTTTCATCTTCGCCTATCACAAAACTCTTGCTCTGTCCGCGGATATATAATATTCCTTTTTCTGTATCCGGTTTCATCCTAAATACAGGACCACACATATAATTCCAAAGCTTTTCATCTTCACATTTTTTAATAAATGCATTCAATTCTGTAAGATTTTCGGCCGGAACGCTCCACTCCTGTCCGGATTCAACAAGATATTCTTCGCCTTCAGCATCAAGCTCATTCACACATGTATCCTGTATTACAGACACTATAAATCCTCCTTTTCCATCATCTATTGCTTCATATGCTCCATATAATCCCTGGATGCAAAGGGAATTGTCTTTTATATCCAATCTATAACTCATATTTATCTCTCCTTTTTGATTTTTTAAGACTTTAGATATACACAATATGACAAATATATTTTTTTGCGAAAAAGTGCGAGAAAAATGCGTTCTGTTTTTAATTTATTTTGCATATTAATATTGAGAAATTTTGTAATAATTAAGAAAAGGAGCAACAAACAATGAAAACGAACAAAGACAAATTTTATGGACCGCATTTGGTCCATATGGAGCACGTTAAAGACAAGGCAATGATTATTGCCAAATTTGCAGCTGAATTTTCAGGTGCAAAATCTTCCAGGATTGTCTCTAGGATTAAGACAGCGGATAGTATGGAAAAGAAAATTATTGCAGACGGACTTCCGGTAAATCATCATTCAGCATTAGTTGAAGAGAGTGATGCTATCGGAATCAGAATTATCACTGATACAATCTCTGATGTGTATAAGATTTCAGAGAAACTTGACTCTATCACTGATTTCGGTGAGAGAACACAGTGCCGTATTCTTGATGTGAAGGATTATATTATCAACCCAAAAGAAAGCGGATACAGAAGTCTGCATATCATCATGGGTATTACATCAGATGATAAAGATTTTCCAGAGATGAAAGTAGAATTTCAGATTAGGACTTCCATCATGGATTGTTGGGCAAGTCTTGAACATCTTGCAAAATACAAACAGGTGATTGACCTTACTCCGGAAGTTGAAGATATGCTTGATACATATCAGCATGCCGCAGAAAGAGAAATTCAGAGTCTGAGTGCTTAAGAAGAAAGAGGACATCGCAAAGCAGCGACATCCTCTTATTTTTTTTGCATTATTGTAACAAAAGAGGCCGCCGCTTAATACGGTAGCCTCTATTCTTATGTCTTTTTTGAGTTATATCACAAGCTTAAACAGCTTGAAGAGTATTTCCATCATCCTGAATTTCTTTTTTTAACTTTTTCAGGGCGCTCTTTGTTATTTTTGTAGATTTGAGCACTTTATCATCCTCTATTCCAAGGAGTATTAAATTCTTGGCGATTTCATAAGCGTTTTCTTCTCTTGCCTCAGTTTTAATTTCCTCAAATACATTACTCATATTCTTCACCCCTTCTTCGTCCTCTTTGAAATATTTTACGATAAAATCCAGAGAATGCTCGGCAATTTAATTGCCGAGATGATAACTCGTCAGCTATGCTGAACTAGTTACCAGAATAAATATGAATCTGGTAATACATAAAAATATAATAAACAACATGTACTTTATACAAATACAAGTCCTTCATTGTGTTTATAGACTTGACATTTATTAACAGGATAGTTTGTTTTTGTATCACCGTATGCACGATAATATTTTCCTCCTGTCAACTGTCCTGTCAGGACTAATCTTTTTCCATTGTAATAAAAAATCGTTCCCGGCATTACTCTATTTTTTGAGTTATAGCCTCTGGTACTTTTCTTGACGGTAATGTGCCCAGTCAGCTTATCAGCATATTCCTTACCTTGCAGTTTAACCTGCTCAGAATACCAATCAGACAGAGCATCACCTTTTTGCTCGAATCGCGGTTTCCTGTTCGTCGCAATCTTCTTGTTATCAAGATAATACGTTCTTTCGCGCTGGTAATTGATGATACTTCTATCCTGTCTCCTGAACTGCTTAATCTTGAATACATTATTAAAACTAGGGCGTTTTGCCTTATCTACTCCAATGGCAGCAAGACCAATACAATACGCGTCAACTTCGTGCATTTGGTTCTCTTTTGTTTTCTCATATCCAAGACTTGACCTGATTAATGAAGTATCATTTCCAGTGTAAAAATGCGCATGTTCTACACCGTAAATCTTAATAAGTTCTTTGCAGATAAACGGAGCAGCTTGATTCAAAGCGCTGAGTGCGCCATATTTTTTAATCAGACCCTCTTTCTTATCTTTGAACTTGGCCAGAAATTCAGCATCCGTATGTACTTTTGCGTGACATTTTTTGCAAAGCCCGGCTTTGGTTCTGGATTGTATCAGAACCGCCTTTTGAACGTGGTACGATATGGTGGAAATCGCTGATATTGTTCTTACACATCAGGCATTTTCCGTGCTGCTGCTCGCGAATAGCAGATTTGACATCATCAACCCCCTTCAGCGGGCCATTTTGAAAATCTAGTCCACTGATATTTGGATTCTCCATCTGCATGAATGCAAAACGGTTTACCTCAATTGCAACGTCAGTAATCGGAAGATATTTCTCAATTTTCTTAATCAGATTGATGTGGGTTTGAACAAGATGCTTCACTGTCGGTGTCAGCCAGTCTGGCATACGTTTTCTATTACAAAACCGCGCCTCAGTATTCTTGATAATTTTGCATATTACGAATTTATCAGCTGCATATTGCGGTAATTTTCGCATTATCATCCCGGCTTTAATCATGCTCCCATGCCTCTTTGCCAGGCGCTGCCTTGCTTTTCGTTCACCGCGTCTTGATGCCTGGCGATGTGCTTTTCTATCAGTCATCAGCTTCTTAATGCTTTTATTCCTGGTCTCTACAACTGCAGAGAAAACCAAATCTCCAAGCTGTGTCAATACAGCAGCACCAATATTTGTTCTTCCCGGGTCTTCAGCTATTGTGATTGGCTGTAATACCGGTTCGTTCTTATATAAGAGTTGTATGATAAACGGCATCGTGTCAACAATCTTTACCATACCAAGCTTAAAAAGCTTTCTGACTCTAACCTTTCTGTTCGTTGGCATCTGTGGATTTCCGTCTACACCAAGAACGTAGATATATTCAGTTTTTTCAAGTAATTCATCTATTAATTTTAGATTTGTCATTATCTGTTACCTCATGAAAAAGAGTTGGACGGTATCTTTTCACGAAAATACGGTTCTTTCGTATCGGTTGTAACCCTAAATACCGTCCGGTATCGTCATCCTAGACTTGGCATATACTTTACAGAGCTGAGGGCTGGATGAATACCCGCAGGTGTAAGTGCCTTCAAGCATCCGAAGATGCCATCCGGCACACGTATATGTCGAGTGTCTCTGCTTAACTACCTGGTATTAAATAGCTTTGCATATAAAAAATTACAAGAAGAATCTATCAGATATTTTTGTAACCTGTATATGCTCGGCTATTCAATAGCCGAGTAGTTAACAACAAAAGCTAAAGATTTTCAAGATACCGAAGGAGTATCAGCAATACTCCTTCACTATTCTCCGGCCCTCTCTTCGCTTCTGTTTGTTGGTCTTTCCGTAAAACACAGTCGGTCTCCCAACCGGCGGACGGTCGTGCTGGATTTTTGAGATACCCATCTGGACTTCCAATTTCTGAAGTTCTTTTTTGCTTAACTTTTTAGACATATTTTTTTCTCCTCTCTTTTTACGCGTCTCATTGAGACGAAATATTAATTTCTACATATTTAATATGAAGAAAAATCAAAATAAAAGAAATTTTTGTCATATTAAATACATATGCTAAAAAAGGAGAATATCAAATGTTAACAAATAAAAACACAAAAAAGAACGATGAAAAGATTGTAGGAAAAAACAAGATAGAAAATCTTGATGAATTTTACGGTTTTCGCATGCCAAATCAAAATGAAACCATATGGACTCAGCAAACAGTGAAATTAAATAATGTAATGGGAATTTCAACATTATTGATATTTCTTATTGTAAATTGTTTTTTCCTTATTTCTAACACTCTGCACATGCTATCAGATGGATTGAATCAGGACATTATAAAAACATATGCTATAATTGGAATATTTTTCTTTTTTATATTTATCATCAACAGAAAGAATGGTATAATGTTTGGACTATTAAATGAAAATTATGATATTCAAATTTTAGATTGCAAGGCATGGAGTATCAAAAAAGAACCAAATGAGAATTCATATTCTTACTACGCTGCTATTTGTACTGACTTGCAATATTCTGAAGAGTACATTTCCATCCAAAGCTATGCATACCACTGCCTTATAGATAATCCTGATGAAGATATGTTTCTGGTTAAAATTCAAGATTATAATACTCAAAAGAATCCAATGTACTATTTGCAAACACGAAAATCATTAGCATAAGAAAAAGAGACATCTGATATTTTTCAGTTGTCTCTTTTTTTGCCAAATACTGTTTTCATGGTTTACAGTTTCCGCAAGGCTCATATCCCTCAGAAATTAGTTCTTCCCTGCTGTCGCTAAATTCTTTTTTGTTTTTTGCCTTCATTTTTGTAACACTGTCACAATTCGGCCTGTGGAACTTTCCAGTATTTGTGTTAATGACATATTCTGTCTTTTCTGTTGTCATATCATTGTCAGCTCCATCACCAGAATCAACAATTATTGAATCATTATCTTCAGACTCTCTGTTCGCAATCGGTTCCTGGTCTGCCCAGCTGTCGCCTGTTGCATAATCAATTCCGATTCCAGGCTGCACATTGTAACAGTATACGTTGAATTTAACACCTTCTCCAGAATCCTCAACGGACTCTGCTTCCATCTGCACACCAGATGCAATAAGATTGTCACCATCAAAAACTGGCGTAACGCGATATAGCACATGATTTCCGGTATTGTTCACGTAATCTGCAATTTCATCTTCAAATGGAAGCATACCATCCACATTCAGATATCTGGTTCCAGTTATTAGATTTTTCTCATTAGCATTTTCGCCAGCCAATTGGAATCCAATCAGGTGGCAGCGATTGTATAAATACCGGTCTTTAATAATTTCCGGATATTTAACGGTATGCCAGCCGGAAGGCTTAATCATACCAATCTTTCCACGTTTTTCTGTTGGCATTAGTTCCTTGCAGATATTCGCATAGGCCACGCCGCATCTTCCAAGGTTATCCAAATCGCTGTAAGCCTCAAACGCTTCTGTTGTAAAGTCTTTTTCATCAAACTCAGGTTCATTGTCGTTAACAATCGTATATGGATTACCAGTGTAATTTGGAATCTGGCTCAAATCTGCTGCATTTACAGTTGTTCCAGTCATCCATAAAAATGACGTATTTCCACTCACCAAAATGGTTGCGGCAGCTAATGTAATCAAAATTCTTTTTGCTTTTTTCTTTGCTGTCTTTAATGTAAACATATTTTCTTCTCCTTTTTTCTTCTTTACGAAAAATATGCAGAATATATGACATTACAACATTTTTTTGCGGAAAAAGCAACCCCCGGAAAATGATTCCCAGGGGGTATATGTTTTAAGCTTTTAAGCTGCTGCATTTTTCTTCGGTGCAGCTGTTCTGAGTCTTGAAGAAAATAATGTGTATACTGCATCATTTTTAATATCATCAGACATTTTACTAAACATATCAAATGCCTTCAGTTTATAGATGACAGCCGGGTCCTTCTGTCCATATCCAACAAGTGAAATATTCTGACGGAGGATTTCCAAATCATTGATATGCTGCATCCATTTCACATCAATACATCTCAGGATAATCTGTCTTTCAAATTCTCTAAACACATCAACATCCAGCCATTCCTTTTCACGTTCACAGTAACGATTCTTTGCTGCTGTTACATATTCTTCTGCTAATTTCTTTTTGAGCATGCCTTTCTTTTCATTTTTTGGTTTGTAATCCGGTGCTTTGATTCCAAAAATAAGGATTGCAATCTCTTTTCTGATATTCTGATATTCTTCTTCTGTTACATACTTATTCACTGCGTATTTGTCAATAATCATGTCAACAGAATCTTCAATCATGCTGAGCATTGTATTTCTTGTGTCAGCCTTTTCAAGGATAGCATCACGTTCTGCATAAATCAATTCACGCTGCTCGTTGTTTACCTTATCATATTTTAGTACATTTTTTCTTGTTCCAAAGTTATTATCTTCGATAACATTCTGAGCTTTTTTGACAAATCTGTTTACTGTACCGTTTTCAATACTATCCTCACTCTGCATTCCTGTCATTGTAAGAATGTTTTTCATTCTTTCAGAACCATATAGTCTTAGAACTTCATCATCAAGAGACAGATAAAATACAGATTCTCCAGGGTCACCCTGTCTTCCGGAACGTCCTTTAAGCTGATTGTCAATTCTTCTTGATTCATGCCGTTGTGTTCCAATGACTTTCAGTCCTCCGGCTTTTTTTGCATCTTCATCAAGCTTAATATCTGTTCCTCGTCCAGCCATATTTGTTGCAATGGTGATAGCTCCATGCTGTCCTGCTTTTGCTACGATTTCCGCTTCTTTTTCAAGGAATTTTGCATTCAATACAGTATGCTGAAGCCCTTCTTCTTTAAGCATTTTATCAAGGATTTCCGAATCATTAATAGTGGATGTACCAACAAGAACTGGCTGCCCTGTTGCATGTGATTTCTTAATCTCGTCAACAACAGCTTTAAATTTAGCTTTCTTTGTTAAGAACATTCTGTCCGCGTTGTCTTCTCGCTGCACCGGCTTGTTTGTAGGAATTCTTACGACAGACATATGATAGATATCTTTGAATTCTTTTCGTTCTGTATATGCAGTACCGGTCATGCCGCACTTCTTATCATACTTATTGAAAAAGTTCTGATAAGTTACCGTAGCGTATGTGCATGTTTCTTCCTTGATGTCACATCCCTCTTTTGCTTCAATCGCCTGATGAAGCCCATCAGAATAACGGCGTCCTGGCTGAATTCGTCCTGTAAATGAATCTACAATAAGGACTTCTCCATTTTTTACAACATAGTCCTTATCTTTTTTCATAAGATTGTGTGCTTTAAGTGATGCAATGATATTATGCATCAGTTCGGTGTGGCTTTTATCTGCAAGGTTTTCAATTCCAAAGAATTTTTCACATTTTTCAATACCCTGTAATGTCAGTGTCACACTGTGATGCTCTTCATCAACGGTATAGTCGCCTGTTTCTTCAGGTCTCTCACCAGAAAGAAGGTCAACTTTTGACAGCTCCTGGAGCTCTCCTTTCTCCATCTGTTTTGCAAGTTCATTACATGCAGTGTAAAGTTTTGTTGATTTTCCGGTCACACCAGAGATGATAAGCGGTGTTCTTGCCTCATCAATGAGAACTGAATCTACTTCATCAATGATACAATAATGGAAGCCACGCTGCACCTTGTCTTCCATCCGCTGCGCCATATTGTCTCGCAGATAATCAAAACCAAGCTCCGTATTGGTAATATATGTAATATCTTTTGCATATTCTTTTTTCTTTTCTTCCGGCGACGTCGTTTTTAAAATACAGCCGACAGTCAGGCCCATATACTCATGAATCCTGCCAATATCTTTCGCATCACGTTCTGCAAGGTAATCATTGACAGTTACAACGTGTACGCCTTTTCCTTCAAGGGCGTTAAGATATGCCGGCAGTGCAGCAATCAAAGTTTTGCCTTCACCAGTTTTTTGCTCCGCAATCTTCCCTTCATTCAGCACAATTGCACCCATAATCTGTACTTTGTATGGTCTTAGTCCAATACTTCTGTATGCAGCCTCGCCAACTGCTGCATATGCATCCGGCATAATCTGGTCAACTGTTTCACCATTAGCCAGCCTTGTTTTAAGTTCTTCTGTTTTATGTTTCAGTTCGTCATCTGAAAGCTGCTGCATACTCTCCATTTTGGCATAAATTTTGTCAGCCATTTTTCTTAGTCTTTTGATTTCTGACATTTAAGTTTCTCCTTTTCTATCTAAATTCATGACACGGCAAGGCCGTATCTTTCTATATTTTTTCTAGGCAGAATTTTCAACCAAATTTTTCGTCGAAGTTAATATGCTGGATTTCTTTAGAATCGTTCGCTTTTTTATGAAAAAAATAAAAAAAAGAGTCAGAAAAATTTTTCTCTGACTCTACAAATTCATTTTATGCCCGAATTAAGCAGTTTGTGATAGCTTTTCCACTGGTATTGATTTTCTTGAATTCCCATCCAATCATACCGCCCTGAAGCGGCCCAAGTTTTATATCAATACAGTCATCATTACACATCAATGCTGTGATATAAATATCCTTGCCAGCTGCTGACATCGCTTTGTCGTAGAAAGAATCTTCCATATTAATATTAATCTTAAAGATTTTCTCTTCGTTTCTGTTCTTGATTGTGACATTAGCTCCTGTTTCAGATAATTCTGTTTTACAAATTTTGCCAGCAATGATATATAAATTTCCATTTGTTTTTTTGTCTATAAAACATGGAACCATACCTTTCAGGTCATCTTCGGTATAAACAATAAGTTTTTTCGCTCTTTCTACCTGTTCTTTTGTTTCTGCAGGTTCTGCACTGATTTTGTTTACAAACTCAACGCTGTTTTCTGGAGCTATATCCATGGTATATTCCCAGATGTTCTTTTCCGGAATATCATTTTTTTTGCTTACTTTATTGCCCATTTTTATTCTCCTTTCTTAGGCAGCAGCCTGTTTTTGTCCACGGATTTTTAATTCCGCACACATTTCCATCATCTGCAGCATGTGTTCAGGGTGTTTATCAATAATGCGTTCGGCCTTGGCATAGGCGTCCGATTCAATATCAGAAGTAATGCCATTTTTGAATTCCTGATAGAATGTGTACGCATCTTTCATAAAAGTACCTTTGCAATTATTTTCTGCACACACGACTTCGTAAATTGCAGCCCCAAGTTTCTTCGCAAAGCGTCCAGAATATGTTTTATTGTATTCCGCCAGGATATCCATTCCGGATTTTTTAAATTCGTCTGGATTATCAATAAAACGTGCAAACATTTCCCATGCAGCATTGAATGCTGCGCCAGCATTTTTATAAGAATCACTTTTGTCTTTTGCATTCTTGTTTTTTTCTTCTGTTTCTGCCTCTTCAATAGTTGCAAGCACCAGTTTTTCATGAAACTTTTTGTACTCAGCAATTGATTCACTAATTTCATGAGCCTCATTTACACATTTCTCCCATCCCGTGTCCGTCGGGTTTTTACGTACCGTGTTAAACATCTTCCAGCATTTTCCAAAAATCTTATGTTCTACCTCTTTGTTCAGCATATAAAATTACCCCTTTCTTTATTTAATTTAAATCATATATAATATGCAGAATTTTGAGCGTTAAAAAATCTTGCAATTTTGCATATTAAAAATAAGAACCGTGAAAGAAGGTGAAAATATGCCAGATAATAAAGATGAACTTTTGAAAAAACAAAATGAAGAAATACAAAAATTAAAAAAAGAACTTAAAGCAGCAGCAAAACCATCATCAATGTTTTCTGTTTTAAAAAATACGGTCAAAAGAAATGTCCATGACTTTTTTATACGTGAAGATAAGATGAAAACCATGGATTCAAAAATAAAAGACCTTGAAAAAGAATTGGCAAAAAAAGAAGAAGAACTAAACAAAACATCGGCCGAATTGTTTGCCGTCGTCAATCTTGGACAAAATAATAGCACTGAGTCTGCATTACAATCAGATATAACAAACGGAGATGATATTTCTGAAAAGCCACATAAAGACAACAAGGAAGATGCTCTGCTTTTTCCACAAACAGCCGAAGAGGCAGTCAGAGAATATTTTGGACCTCTTGACCTTACCTCTCTTGCAAAACAAAAATTTTCTGAGCCTGAGCCAGAACAAAAAATAACAGCACATGAAGAGAAAACTTTGCAATCATCAGAATGTGAGCTACTTCAAAGCAAAACGGCTTCTCAATCAGATAATATAAATAACGATTCTCCTAATGAGGCGGTCATTGAAGATACTTCACCCGAAACTGTACAAAAAGAAACATCGAAGAATCAATCAGTATCGGAACCATCTGTACAAAAAAATAAAAATAACATTATGTTAAACGGTGATAAAAAAGAAGAGATTCAAAATAATATTAAAAACAATGACATCAAACAGCTGTCATCATCACCACCGACTCAAAAGAAAAATATCAAAACAGGTGATGCCAAAGAACCAAATACAGATAAAGATAATCAAAAAGAGTCAATCAAAAAAGAAAAGCCAGAATCTGTTCCAGCTCAGCCGCAATCTCAGAATCCTGAATTTCAACCAGCACAACAATCCAATTCTAAAAATCCGACTGCAACTGTAGTGGACAAAAATGGAAAAAGAAAAGCAAAAAAAGATAAACGCAAAAACCAAAACAAACAGGCGTCGCAGGTCATTACAAAACAGACAATGGCACAGGAAAACAAAAAAGAGGAATCAAAAAATGAAAATACTCCTGCTGCTATTTCTATTTCAGAACCATCCGCAGAACCTGAAATAGAGCTCCCAGACGATTTCGGTATTGTTATAGAGCCGGAAGAACCAGAATTATCAGACCTTCCTGATATTAATAGTAGCCCGAGCGGAGGAACTAGCGTTTTTGATGATTTGTTTAACAGTGACAGTGATAACTGGGATGATTCAAATATATAATTTTTTATTTCACAAAAAAAGGACAGTAATGGCTACTGTCCTTTTAATATGCATATTATTTTGTGTTAACGACTGAGAGCTTGCCAGAATCATACAAATATGCTGAATCTGTCAGGTAATCATCGTGTGACTTTGGTATGCGATAGACTGCTGTGTCATGGCAAAAGCTTGTGATGTCTAAGCATCCATCACAACCAATATATTCTGCATTATTGGCAAGCTTTTCTGGAAGAATCAACATTTACGATTGCTGCGATAGTTTCGCCATTATCATCGGAAACCCTATGGATACCGGTATAACTTCCATGCTCTTTCTTCATTATGAATACGCTTGTCTTAATCCCTTGTTTTTCCAGCAAACCCATCAGTACTGTGAAGAACCCACGACTGAAGTCACGGGCTTCTGATAAAAAACAAAAACCTTTATTTGTAGGATTACGTTTTGCTCTTATCTGTTTCCTGCTTCATCTGCCCGATGCATTGCCGTCCGGCTTTAGTCTTACTCAGGCTCTCTGTCAGGACCCTTATCCTGGCAGTCCTACTGCGGTGCAGGCTTTAAAAGTGGACTTTCACCACGGCTCCCACGCTTCCCCGAGGTACCGTTGCTTCGTTATATGGTTATTTCCGTTTCAGGAGTGTTTGTTTACATGTGACCGGTTTTACCCGTTGATGGATTAATAGTTATTTCTGAAGCGTTCAGTTTACTGTATTACCTGGATTCCTTCTGCCTGGAGCAGTTCTACGCCTGCTCTGAATATATTCTGCTGTGCATTGATGTCACGGTCATGCAGTGTTCTGCATTTCGGGCAAATCCACTTCCGGACCGCCAGGTCCTTCACGTTTATATTTTTATGTCCGCAGCATCCACAGGTCTGTGATGATGGATACCATCTGCTGATTTTTCTGAAATACTTACCAGCGCGTTCCATCTTATACTGTACCATTGTTAAAAACTGAGACCAGCCAACAGATGCGATTGACTTTGACAGATGGCGATTCTTCATCATATTCTTGACTGCAAGGTCTTCGCATATGAATGCGACACAATTATCCGCAATCGCTCTTGAGAGTTTGTGGTGAAAATCCCTTCTCTGGTCAGCAATCTTCCGCTGCTCTTTTGCAACCTTAGCCCTGGCTTTTTCCCAGTTCTTTGAGCCTGTATGCGTTTTGTGGTCATACTGTTTTCTTGAAAGGCTCTGTTGGAATCTCCGCAATCTCTTTGCGTGAACCTGAATCCATCTAGGATTTGGTACGGGGATTGATTCTTCCAAATTTCCAAAAACACCAAATTCTTTCAGTCCAAGGTCAACAGAGATTATTTCCCTTGCGTTGATAGCAGTTGGAAATACCGGTTTATCAATCACACTTTCCATTCTGAGCGCGATACGGTATGAGCCATCGGGCTCCCTGCTTACGGTTGCCGCCTTGATTGTAACTCCATGCGGCTGGATGTCTGTCAGTATTTTTCCTTTTGGAAGGATAAATCTGACGCATCCGACTTTTGGAAGCTTAACATGCGGGATACCGTCAATCATTTTCAGTTCGATATTGTTATTTGTAAAATTTGTTGTAAAACTGTTCCCGTTTGATTTTGTTCTGGAAGCATATTTCGGAAATCCACATAATCCCTTAAAAAACCTGTTGTATGCATCATCTACATTCCGGCAGGCATTTTCGTAAACAAACTTGTCCGTATCATTGAGATATTCCTTTTCTTTTTTTAATGCCGGGAGGTATTCTTTTTTATACTGCGAAACCGTTAATGCCTTTTTGGTTTCCTTGTAGTATTCCTCACGTTTAGAAAGGTAATCATTATGTACGACACGAGCATTCCCAATCTGTTGATTAATCGCAGACTGTTTATCTCCTGGAATCAGCTCTAAAAGAACACCGTAATTATGTATGCATTTTCCGTAAGGCTCTAGCGCCTTATTTTTCTGCACAATAATATTGAATCCGCCTTTGCCTCCGTGAAACTTAAAAGTACCGTCAGCCTGTTGTTCTGCTGTGACAGTGTACTTTATCGGTTTTTCTTCGGCAGGCTTTACCTTCTTAACGGCCTTATCCTTTTCGGCAGCTTTCGCCTTCTTGGCAGCCTGTAATTTACGGGCTTTCTTTCTGTTTAGGTTTGCCATATCGTACATCTCCTTTCTATAAATTTCTTATATCTTTAATATGCTGAAAAAATTAGAAACGGGATGGTTTTTGTGAAAAAAATTTGATGAAAATAAAAATTTCTCTACGCCGAAGCATAGAGAAATTAATAAATCGCAAGCGATATTTTTTATTTGTATATCTAGGCGTTTTCATCTCGGTAATTAAATAACCGAGAATTCCCACCTATTTCTTAATTGTTTCCGCTGCCACTTCCGGCTCATTCGTTTCTTTTGTCTCTTCTTTTTCCTCTATTTTCACATCTTCTTTTCTACACTCAGAGCACTGACACTTACATTCAGTAAACAGTACCATGACAGAAAGGACGATAGGTAGAAACAGAAGAATTGTGACGCAAAGCATATGCAATCCAGAAAGCTGTGCAGAAACGATAAAGCCAAGAAAAGTTACGCCGAAAACAGCAATCTTCATCCAAGCATCGGCCTTAAAAAATCCTCTGCGGAGTAGCATATAAGAAATTGCCGTTACTGCGATGTAAATGATACATATGATGATAAAGAATACCATGACCGCGGCAACCGCAACCCAAGCCAGACCGCCAATGCCTGCGAACATACCATCAATTGCAGCACCCGGCAAAGCATAGTCATAGCATCCGCCAGAGGTAATCCCGCTTGAAGCGATATCTACTCCGGAATTAATCATATGTGTCACAAAATTACAGATGGAGAACATCCAAACTTCCGTCAGCACCATGAAAATAGTATAGATTGTGAGTAGAATGATAGAGGTCGCAGAAAGCGTTTTTGCTTTTTTGTTTTCCATTATTTTTTTCACCTCTTTTTTTTGTATAGATACAATATGCAAAATAAACAAAAAAAAGTGCTGCATTTCTGCAGCACAGATAAGATTGCTAACTCAGGTTTGCGTTTTCGGTGCCAGCTCAAAATTAACCACCGTAATAAATTTCAGTACAACCATCGTCGGAAAGTTCGATTTCTTTAATCTTCCATCCATTCACGGTAAAATCTCCACGATAAGCATTCCTGTAATGGTCCTTCACAGTTTTTTCCGCTTCTTTTAAATTTGAGGACATTACAATGCCAATAATTTTTTCATCGCAAAAACTGTCGTACTGGTAATAGCTGAATATTTTTTTGTCAGACATTCCGGACTCGCTTTTATCACGCATTTCTCTTCTCATTTTTTTTCTCCTTTCTTTGCAATTGATTTTTGTAATCTTAATATGCAATATTTTCAGGCAAGAGAAAAAGCCGGCATTTCCTGCCGGCATTGAATGTTTTTTTATGCAAATAGATGTTCCTTTTTTCTTCCAAAGTAGAAAAATAGCCATCCATACAATGGGACTTTGTTTTCGCCAAATTCTGGCTCATATTTTGGCAGCAGCCATGGTTTTTTCAGGCTGAATTGCCAGTATGCACTGTACTGCTCACCATTTTTTTGGTTATACAAAACCATCCATGTGGTGCGAATCCGACGGCAAAATTTCACGTTAACACCAAAAAACGTTTGAATGATGGCAGCAAGGATTCTGCAATCGTAAATCTCTTTTCTCATATATTTTCCTTTCTCCGGCGGCAAAGCCGCCGGTATCAATACAAAATTAACAGATATCCTGCACGTTTGCCTGAATGCTGATTACGCCGTTCCATTCATTGAGTGTCGGGTAATACAGCATCTTAAAGTCGTACAGTTTTCCATCCTGATTCAAAAGCTGCTCTTTCGCTTCAATGTCATGAAAGCATACACCACTCTTGCAATTTCGGCTGTTGAACGTGATTTTCAGCACATTCTTGTTCTGTCCGATGATTTCAGCACGGTTTGCTCTCACATTACTCTGGGCAAATACCGGCTTTTCATTTCCCTTACCAAACGGCTCTAAAATATCTAACTGTTTGATAAAGTTCTGAGTCAGAAAATCAATCGGAAGAATTACATCAATCATAATCTTCTGGATGAAGTCCGCATCAATCAGGCCACTGCGGGCGTTAAGTTCCTGTCTGAATTTTTCCAGATTTTCTTCTTTCAAAGACAATCCGGCTGCCAGCGGGTGACCACCAAAACCAAGCATCAGGTCTTTCACTTCTGACATCTTTTCAAACATAGAGTACGCTTCAATGGAGCGTCCGGAACCTTTCAAGAAATCACCGTCACCTTTTGTAAGAACAAAAGCTGGTTTACCATATTTTTCTCTTACTTTACCGGCAATAATTCCGGCAATACTCTCATGCACTTCCGGAAGATATACAACAAGCACTTTGTCATTCTGCATCTCTGCGTCAATGATTTTGAATGCCTCCTCCATACCTTCTTTTGTCAGATTCTGACGTTCAACGTTAAGTTCACGCATCTGAGTTGCTTTTTCAAGTGCCTTCTGATAATCAGTTTCAACCAGCAGGTCAAAAGCTTCATTTGCTGTATCCAGTCTGCCCTCGGCATTAATGCATGGACCAATCTTAAAACCGTAATCATAAGATTTCAGCGGCTTGTCTTTCAGCCCAAGAACTTCAAGCAGTGCCTGCAATCCAATATTGCTTGTGTTCTGCATTTTTTTAAGCCCTTCTTTAACGATTGCGCGGTTATCATGCTGTAATTCCATAACATCGCAGACCGTGCCAAGAGAGGCAATTTCCAGAAAGTCAGAATTTTTAAATTCCTGTTCTTTTCCGAATTTCTTATACAGGCAGCCAATAAATTTCCAGGCAACAACAGCGCCGCAAATTTCTTTGAAAACACCGTCATCTTCTGTACGTTTCGGGTCAATGACCGCGTCGGCGTCAGGGATGATATAGTGGCGAGTGCCAGCTTCATCATCATTGTACGGCACCTCGTACTGTTCTTCCTCAGACTTAACGTCTTCGTCAGAGCAGCATGTGTCCATTACTTCGTAAGGGACTTCATGATGGTCAGTAACTACCACTGTCATTCCGAGCTCTTTTGCCAGCTTAATTTCATTCGCAGCAGCGATACCATTGTCGCAGGTCAGGATAACCTGTACGCCAGCTTCATACGCATCACGAATTGCCGGCTCATGAAGGCCATAACCGTCGGTAATACGATGCGGGATAAACTTGTCGCATTTGGCGCCAAGTCCGGTTAGACCTTTGTAGAGGATATATGTACTGGAGACGCCATCCACGTCATAGTCACCCATGATTCTGATGTATTTTCCTGCTTTTACTGCGTCGTAGACAATATCAACGCCGCGCTGCATATCTGTCAGCTCTGAGCCGTCAGAAACGCGGGAAATGTCAGCCTCCAGGTACTCTCTCACTGCCTCTTCACCCTGAATTCCTCTATCTGCGAGAATTTTGATAATTGCTGGGTGGACATTAAACTGCTCTGCGAGAGTCTGAAACTCCGGATTCTTAAGATTTTTGTAAATCCATTTGCTTTTACTCATTTTTTAAGTCTCCTTTTCTTTGTTTTAGTTTTAAATATATTTTTACGATTTTAATATGCGGGATTTTTGAAATAGCGAAAAACGTAAAAATAAGCCCGGCAAAAGAATTGCCAGGCTGTAAATGTTGTGTATTGTGTATGTGGCGTTGTTGTGTTTCAGAATTCGGTGTCTCCACTCATTTTTCTCACCTCCTTTTAGGCAATTTGCGGGATACTATCGTCAACTACATTTATATTTTTTGATGCCTGAAGGATGCCATTGCCGATTTCGATATACACTTACATGTAGTGATGGAACGCCTGGCAGCGGCTATCAGATGGAGGTGTAACAGATATACCCTCACATATAATGAGGGAACGCTGCCTCGGAGTTATGACTGATACAGAGCACCGATATACCCTCACATATAATGAGGGAACGATTTTGAAACCATAATCGTAAGAGGTCAGAGCGATATACCCTCACATATAATGAGGGAACGTCTTGGTTTTCTACCCGGTGTATGTACTGTTCGATATACCCTCACATATAATGAGGGAACAGAGCGACAATTCACAATGGCAGAACGAGCAACGATATACCCTCACATATAATGAGGGAACCCGCCCACTTGCATCAGGTCAGACGCTTTCGCCGATATACCCTCACATATAATGAGGGAACACTGAATTTCTGAAATGCATGTCTCTTCGCATCGATATACCCTCACATATAATGAGGGAACTTTTGCTGTTCTGTCCTGGTCTATATGCTCCGCGATATACCCTCACATATAATGAGGGAACTTATAATTATCATGTTTTCAAAAAAGTGTTCACGATATACCCTCACATATAATGAGGGAACATACTTAAAGGAATTTAATGAATATAAATACATGATATACCCTCACATATAATGAGGGAACACTCAGTATTTATGCGGCTTTCAGCCGCCTCAAACACCTCGTTGTGCAAATTGCACAAATGTCTTTCTAATCTCTCATCCACATATTTAATATGCTAAAGCTCTTTATTGCATACATCAATAACGAAAGCAAGTGCCCTGCGGTAAATCTGCACTGTGCTTTTCATATCTGCATTTGATAAGATTTCTACTTGATAACTTGAAGTAATTTCCATACAAGACACCTCCTTTTGTAAAAATTTGTATTTGATAACTCGCGCTTCGCGCTCGTAACCAGACTTCGAACGGGGATTCAGACCCGTGTGCGAAGTTAAAAAACCTGAACATTTGACCCACAGACGACTTTTTTGTCGGCCGTGGATTTCCCGTTCTCCGTTAAATTTCTTGCATATTTAACATGCCGAAAAAATTAAAAATTGGATGATTTTTTACGAAAAAATTTAATGAAAATAAAAAAAATCTCTACGCCGAAACGTAGAGAAACAAAATGTCGTAAACGATATTTTTATGAGTCGTCTAATTAACTCACGACTGAAGTTACAAGTATGCGACGGCTAATTTAGGTCAAATCCATCATTCAAATCATAATACTTTAACGCATCTATAGCATACGCCATTAAAGTAGTGTCTTTATCTTCTTCTATCATGCAAATAAGATTTTTGACTGCTTCTTCTGACGCAAAGCCGTAAGACAGAAATTTAATAAGCTTTTCCTTATTCTCCCTATCTTCGGGATGATGTTTGTTGCGGAAATAAAGTATGTTAATATATTCTTTCGAATTCTTTCTTAAGCCTTTTTTGGCGGCTTCTCTTTCTCTTATACTTTTTGTGTTAAAATACACAAAAGCCAAGAAATCACCTCTGGTTTCGGTTTCCAGGTCTGCATAATGCTGATATATGATTTCCGGGTCAAACGGATAGAACTCGAAATACACATCAAACATGGCATTTTCCCCATCTGGAGAAACCATACAGGTTTTGCCGTCTACGGTTACAGATATGGCTGAATATGAATTATTACTGTAGGTCTGGTAGCCAATCGCCTTGAAAAATCCTTTTGGCAGAATTCCGTTTTTGGTTGTAACGGTTATATTTTTTGCTCCGTAAAAGCTCCTAGGCCCAACTGTTTTTACCGATGGGGGAATTATTACTTTAGAATCTTCGTCTTTGTTATTAAAACAGAATGCTTCTTCTGCAATGTTTTCAACTCCGTCAGGTATACTAATCAGACCGGATATCATTGCTACACGGCTTCCGATGTTTTTAACATTATCAAACAAATGAGACAAATCCAGAGCATTACATCCGGAAAATGCTTCCTTCGGAATATACGTAAGGTTCTTACTGTATCTTATATGTGTCAGCTTGCGGCATCCATAGAATACTCTTTCACCGATGTATTTGACTGAATCCGGCATGATAACTTCAGATATGTTGGAGTACGCAAAAGCATCTTCTCTTATTTCTTCCACTCCATCAGGAATCTCAACACGTCCGCTTTTATTCTTTGAGCATTTGATAAGCATCCTCATATCTTTCGTATATAAGATGCCATCAATTGTTTTGAGGTATGGATTGTCGTCTAATATTTCAAGCGCTTCAAGTCTAAAATTTCTCATAACATTGATAACCTCAATGATATTAAACTTGTCTCCTCTAAGCTCAATCCTTGATGGTGCACAAGCAGTTTTGATATTATATAACAATGAAGCATCTGAAATCCTTATAGCCTTGCCTGAAAAATCAGCGGTATTATTGATGGTTTTAATATAATCAGGTATATCATACTGGTAATCCATCAGGATATGTCCGAGGACATGTCCTCCGCCCTCCAGTCTCGGAAGGTTGGCAATGCCATGAAAATCTTTAAATGCGTCATAGCAAAAATTAACGACATCATCGTCATTAATGATATTTCCGGATTTGCAATCTTCAAAAGCGTGGCTTTCAATACATGAAACTTCGCTTAAATCAATCGCCTCACATTCGTTCTTAACAAATGAATTAAAGAGGATAATTTCGTTTCCGGTAGAATTTCCGAGCCCTTTAAGAACGTTTCCGGACAGAAATTTCTTGTTGTAAGATATCACTTTCTTAACATTTGGAAATGTTCTATTCCAGATTTGGATTTTGTCAACTCCTTCTTCAATTACGATTGTTCTAATCTGCGGGAATGATTTGCTTACGTTGAGAAGGTTATATACAGTGCAAGGAATTTTTTCTCCGAAAACTAACTCGTCAACGTAATCTTCAATTTCAACGTCAATCAGCTCATTGGCTGAACATTCGTAGAAAACTACTCCATCCTGAAAAGATATATTACTCATATTTTTGGTTTCCTTTCTTTGTGTGTATTTTTTGAAATATTTTTACATTTTTAATATGCGGGATTCTGGAAGAAGCGAAAATGACCAATATACCCTCACATATAATGAGGGAACGCAATTTTTGCGTCTTTTTTTGCATTTCTTTTCGATATACCCTCACGTATAGTGAGGGAACAAACTGAAACAGACACTCTGCAGCGAAAATTACGATATACCCTCACGTATAGTGAAGGAACCATCTCACAAAAGAAGAACCTCGTTTTCAGTGCGATATACCCTCACGTATAGTGAGGGAACCGGAGTCTCTGTAAGCCCCGGAGGCCATGATACGATATACCCTCACGTATAGTGAGGGAACGGTCAAGAAATCAGAAATCAGATGAACCAACGCGATATACCCTCACGTATAGTGAGGGAACACCTCGATTTTTGTGCGCTTAAACTTATCTTTCGATATACCCTCACGTATAGTGAGGGAACGGATGCCCTCCCTTTGGTCACTCATCCCTCTTCCGATATACCCTCACGTATAGTGAGGGAACTGGGAGCAGAAACAGTTTCCGGGGGTTAAGGTCGATATACCCTCACGTATAGTGAGGGAACTTTAGATGACCGGGCTTTGGTGGTCTTTTTGGTGATATACCCTCACGTATAGTGAGGGAACGAAATAAATAACCTTTCATCTGCGCTCAATTCCGATATACCCTCACGTATAGTGAGGGAACTCGTTATAAAGACACTATTATATCACTTCCCACGATATACCATCACGTATAGTGAGGGAACCTCAGTATTTATGCGGCTTTCAGCCGCCTCAAACACCTCGTTGTGCAAATTGCACAAATGTCTTTCTAATCTCTCATCCACATATTTCCTTACCCTAGTTACTTTACTTCCAGAAGTCAAAGAAAACCCAACAAGTACATACTAAACAGATTATGACTGAGAAAACAGCAAATAAAATCTCTAAAGTACGCTTAGAATCTATCTGACTGATAATAATAGATATCAGACCATTAATAGATAGTGTTAAAAGAAACCACAATAACTTATTTATCTCACTCATTAAACTACTCTCCTTTATTATAATTTTTTCCTACTTTTTTTGTGCTCTATATCAATATGCTGAAAAATGATTAAGGGATATTGTTTTTTGGCATTTTTTTTTATTTTTTTTCTAAAAATCCTGCATGTTAAAACAAAGAAGAACCACGAAATTAAAGAAAAATACATAAAGGAGAAGAAAATGAATACAAAAAACTATCAAAAAGAATTCTCAAAAGAATCAATCGACATATATCTGAAAAAGCTATCCAAAGTCTATAAAAAACTCAGCGCCGGCCGCATGCCTGCAGAAATCATACTCGTCGGAGGTTCTGCCATCGCTGTCAACTACTCTTTCCGCCAAAGCAGTACTGATATTGACGCAATCATCCAGGCACCCGACGTAATGCGTGATGCAATTTTCCGAATCCGCGATGAAGAAAACCTGCCGAATGATTGGATTAACAGCGACTTTACAAAAACGGCGTCTTTTTCACCGATGCTGCGGCTATACTCCAAGCATTACCGGACATTTTATAATGTTGTTGAGGTTAGAACGATAACAGGAGCATTCTTGATTGCAATGAAAATGAGGTCAGGCCGAATATACAAGCACGACTTATCTGACATCATTGGAATACTTATCGAGGAGAACAAAAATAGAGAAAATCCGATTAATATTACCGAAATCCGGGATGCATGCGAGAAGCTATACGGAGGGCAGGGATACGACACAATGCCTGAAATATCAAGAAAATTAATAGAGAACGCCGTCAATTTAAACATCCAAGAACTGCGTAATCTATACCGGCAACAAACCGAAACGGAGGCTGAAAACTGCCGTCTGCTGATTCAATTTGAGACAGAAAAAATAAAATCGATACACTCTCACATACAATGAGGGAACCGAAAAGCATGGCTATATGCAGACAAAGAGGGCGATACACCCTCACATATAATGAGGGAACTGCAGCTCGGTCAGGCCGTAACTGCTGCCGCCCGATACACCCTCACATACAGTGAGGGAACTTGTATGATTCCAGGGTTGCAATCTCTGTGTTCGATATACCCTCACATACAGTAAGGGAACAAGCTGAAACAGACACTCTGCAGCGAAAATTACGATATACCCTCACATACAGTGAGGGAACATAGATTTGCTTTTGTTCATTTGATTACCTGCCGATATACCCTCACATACAGTGAGGGAACTCAGTACTCCGTTTGTACTCCGAATGTGCGACTGATATACCCTCACATACAGTGAGGGAACGGTAAAATATAACGTTTCGGCATAGAATCCGGCGATATACCCTCACATACAGTGATGGAACAACTGAAGAAAAATGTCCAGTCTTTTTCCAGTCGATATACCCTCACATACAGTGAGGGAACTGGAATCAGCGTTTCCGCATCCCAGAACCCTGCGATATACCCTCACATACAGTGAGGGAACATCGGCGACCAGGAGATTATTGGCGAAAACAACGATATACCCTCACATACAGTGAGGGAACCCGGCAGGGCGACACAATAACAGAAAACAAAACGATATACCCTCACATACAGTGAGGGAACGTAATCAAGGAAGCCCCTTATTCCGTCTTTTTCGATATACCCTCACATACAGTGAGGGAACACTCAGTATTTATGCGGCTTTCAGCCGCTCCAAATACCTCGTTGTGCAATTTGCACAAAAGCCTTTTGTCATCCTCGTCACATATTTAATATGCCGAAAAATCTCATTTGTTAACAAAAAATCGTAAAAAATATTAAAAAAATTTATTTTGTATACCAAACTTTAAACATTCAAAACCCTGAATCCGTATTCGTCATCAACACAAATCTTTTTATCACCATCAGGATTAACAACATCATTCAAGCTGAAAATTTTCACATCTCTAAAAATTCCAGCTCCATATTCTCCACCGTCAAAATCATTTAGATAATGTATTGGAACTGTCACGACATTTCTTTTAAACAGCTCAATCATATCAATTTCATTATTACTTTCCTTATTGTTGTTTCTTTTTTCTTTTGCCGCCTTCATTTCATCCTCATCCAGAATTGCAATCTGCACGGTCGGCTCTCCGGACTCTCGTACATTAATATATCTATCAGACAATTTTCCGAGCACACATTTTTCATACAGCTCAAAGCCATTTTCAATGTTAATGTTTCCGGCATCGGATTTCGCATTTTTGATTCTATCCTCTGTCACGGTCTTGATGTCTGCCGATTCATACACGCGATTGATAATCTCTGGCGTGCATGATGGTATCTGCAATATGGGGCGCTCTACTATCACCTGGTGCGTTGCATCCAAATAACATGGTTTATATACGTGACCAGTCCCGCCATATTCCGCATCATCATCTGCATCAGGAACCAAAACCTGCACAACATTTTTTACATCCATATGCTCACGAATTGTTCCCTCATCACCGTGACGATGATATCGCCCGATTCTCTGTAGCAATAGGTCAACCGGACAGATTGCTGTTATCATATAATCAACATCAATATCAATTGACTGCTCTAGTACCTGCGTTCCAACAATGATTGTTCGCTCCGGTCTCTCGCTTCTGTTTTTTCCACACCATTTTAAAATTTTTTTAATTTTTTCATCCTTTGTCTTTTCAGGCATACGGGCATGATATAGAATAACATTGCAGTCATCATCAGCATTTTTTTTAATACTATCATACACATTGATTGCATCAGAGACGGTATTCATGATGACACACTCACAACCACCACACTCCACGTTTTTTACAGCCAGCTCTGCGATTGACTCGTAATCATTCAGAATCGGCAATGATTCACATTCAATATTTTTATCTGGTTCATATGATTCGGACTGGCATTCATAAAATTCATTATCAGTTGTTACATATGAAATCAGCGGATAGCCACTATGCATATCAATATCTGATTCATCAATTATTGTTGAAAATAATTTTCTTTTTGTTGATACCGGCAATGTCGCAGATAACAAAATAACGGGAATTCCGAGAACATTACAAATCTGCAATAACCGCTCAATGACCGTAATCATATATGCATCATACGCATGAATTTCATCGATAATCAACACTTTGGACGACAGCCCGGCCATTCTAACACTTTCAAATCTTACAAGCCTGGCAGCAGTCATCACCTGGTCAACTGTCCCGACAGCGGATGGAGTTAATAACCTCTGGCGTGAGACATCTGTCCATGACGGTTCAGCGTTATTTTCTCTCAGCAACATAGATTTTGATGTATACAGTTTTGTTTTTCGCATATGTAATTCACTCAAAAAATCATCAACTCTGCCCTGAATAGCCTCAGCAGAAGTGCCTGTTGGCAATCCCATATAAATTCCAGACAATTCGTTTTTATTACCTAAGACTGATGCGGCATACAATGCCGCTTCTGTTTTACCAGAGCCGCAGCCGGATTCAATCAGCATTAATTTGATATTGTTTTTCTGCATTATATCAACAACGTCACGCTGTACCGGGCGACCATCTCCGAAATGAAACAGACTGTCAAATGAACGAACATCCGGAAATGCTGAACGTGTTAAATTTTCGCCAAATAAAAATGCTGTTACGACTTTCTGTTTCCAATCTAAATATTGTCCAATATCAGAAAAATCTTTAATCGTTTTGTTGTCCATTGCCTCATTATTTGATGCAATCCAGTCAGACGTGATAAGGATGCCAAGAATTCCATTTTCTACAGCAAAACCAATTTTAGGGTCATTAAATATAATACCTGGAAATTCGATTTTTTCGCACGGAAAAATCTCTTTGATATAATTATAGATGTATTTTTGAATGTTGCCCCATCTCTCAGAAATTTTTGATTTTATTTCTACGAAATCTTTTTCTTCTCTTTCCTTTTCTTTTTGGTGATGTAAACTGATTATTTGACGAATCATTATTTTACTACGCGCATCTGCGTCAAATCCAAATAAATCCGTTTTTTTTATCATTTTCTCAGCATACTCCTCGTGCCTGAACATTGTAGACACTGCCTCCTGGTTTAGTTCATACCCTCGCAGCATTTCATTTGTCTCATTGTCTCGCCCCTGGAAAACCGGGTGCGCTTTACCAATATCATGTATTGCACAAATAAAAATGATTTGCTGTTTTAAAACAGGCTCATTAATTCCAGTTAATTCAACGAGTCTATTGACCAGCGGTCTAAAAATTCCATTCATCAGACACCCAGCAACGATACCTGTTTCTAGCATATGGTCAATTAATGATTTTTTTGGATTTAGTTTTGCCCATAATTTTTCTGCTATCATTTTTGTCAACGCGTTTTCAGGTTTTACAATCAGCTGCAGACCATCAAAATTTTCAAATTCGTATGATGGATAACCGATTTTTTTTACGCTGTATTGTTGTTCGTTTTTATCTGTATATATTAAGACAGCAGAGATTCCATCAATATTAATAATATCTTCCCATAATTTATCACGTGTTTTTGCTGATGCGTTAGAGACGAACGTGAATGGTGCAATTTCTTGAGAGAATAACGATAATTCACCGCGGATACTGTCCGGCGCGTGTTCTAAATGAATAACAAACATTGTTTTTCCTCCTATTTTCTTTATTTATATTTAATATGCTGAAAATAAAATATTTTTTATATGTATTGAAAAATAAAAAACAGCCGATATAAAATATCGGCTATTTAATATACTCTCACGCATAGTGAGGGAACGTACACTATGACGAGACAACGCCCCACCTGCACGATATACCCTCACGTATAGTGAGGGAACTGTCCGGGTCGTGATAGCTTACACGGTTTTTGCGATACACCCTCACAATATAGTGAGGGAACTCGCCGTCCTCATCCTTTACTGTCGGTGCCAGCGATACACCCTCACGTATAGTGAGGGAACCAAGACTCCTGGCGTCAAAGAAGTTCCGCGTATGATATACCCTCACGTATAGCGAGGGAACATGCGTTTTTGCAATCATTCTCTCAATCTTCATGATATACCCTCACGTATAGTGAGGGAACTAAACGGCGTTTTTATATATATCACTGCCATCTGATACACCCTCACGTATAGCGAGGGAGCGATTGCCGCCGCGGTCAGGATGATTTTTAATGCGATACACCCTCACGTATAGTGAGGGAACGTAATGGAGCCGTGTCCTCTGCTGTTCTATGGCGATACACCCTCACGTATAGTGAGGGAACACATCGGCCAAATTGACGACAGAACCGTCTTCCGATACACCCTCACGTATAGTGAGGGAACAGCCGCTGGCGTGCGGTGAAAAATTGCCGCACCGATACACCCTCACGTATAGTGAGGGAACTTCCGGCTTGCTCTGGCTCGTGTTATGGTTCACGATACACCCTCACATATAATGAGGGAACCATGCTGCCTTCACCTCCCGCTTTCCGCCGTGCGATACACCCTCACATACAGTGAGGGAACCTGATTGTGCTGGTCATTCTGTCTGATAACGGCGATACACCCTCACATATAATGAGGGAACCTAACCGTCAGGCAAATCCATCCGGCGCCGCTCGATACACCCTCACATATAATGAGGGAACGATGTGGCCAATTATCTGACCTGTCATGCTGCCGATACACCCTCACATATAATGAGGGAACCAGTGCTCCAAGAAGAACCTTGCTTCGTCCGCCGATACACCCTCACATATAATGAGGGAACAACATCTACGATAACAACGGAAGTATGAAGAGCGATACACCCTCACATATAATGAGGGAACCTCTCGTAGAGTTCCGGAAAACATTAATTCTTCGATACACCCTCACATATAATGAGGGAACATTATTGCCGGAGAGATAGAGCGGGACAGGCTCGATACACCCTCACATATAATGAGGGAACCCGCAGTTGGAAAATGTGGGAATTGGCGTAGGCGATACACCCTCACATATAATGAGGGAACTTCCCGGATTCGTTCAAGTTCTTTATCATCGTCGATACACCCTCACATATAATGAGGGAACATCCAGTGTTTATGCGGCTTTCAGCCGTCTCAAACACCTCGTTGTGCAAATTGCACAAATGTCTTTTTGGTCTCTTATCTCCATATCTAATATGCCAGAAATTGTCACTATTGGTGCAATATTTCTTGTTTTTCTAGCTTCTTTTTTTATTTGCCATAATTAATCCCCAGTTCTACACAATCCTCCAGATTCCATAAACCAACATTAACAGGAGTTTTTGCATTGATGTCATCAAACTGGAATAATGTGGACAGATTTTTCGCAATTCTTTTCATTAGTTTTCCATTCACGAACATTTCTCTACATGCAGCACGCATATCGTCATCATTACCATGCTCTGCTGCTAACCGAAACGCAGCCGGAAAAATCAACTCTTCCTTATATAAGTCTGCAATATCAAATACAAATGACTGGCTTTCACCATTATGGATAAACCCTAATCCTGGAGACATTCCGAATGCAATGATTGCAGCCTGACAAACTCCATATAGCAGACTGTTTCCAATAGACAAAAAGCGGTTTACATCATTGCTGGAATCCCATTCGTTCTGGTCATAGTCTCTGCCATCCCAGTCAACCCCGTATTGTTCTGCTAATTCTCGGTATCTTTCTTTAACACGTTTTCCCTCTGTTCCGCGCATCTGCTGCAATGAAAATTTTTCCATATTTACATCTGGATATCGAAGTTGATACATCCTACGAACTACGTCTGTATGTTTATTAACGTCTGAATAACATTTTGCCTGAATAATCAAATTTTTTGAATATTCAGACGACACCATTGATGTCGAATAGATATATTTTATATCCTGTCCACACCAGATAGCCGTACATCCTGCATCTGCAATATTTTTCATAGCAGCATGAGAAATACTGGTTCCCGGTCCTAAGAGCAAAACATTCACCATTGCTAATGGAATAATCGTTTTCTTATTTTTCTGACAGGCAGCAATAGAAAATTCATCTTGAATAATTCTCGCGTATTCAATATATAAAAATGAAAACCGGTCCTCTACTCTTGGTAGCATATCATTTGTGATTCTGGAACCAATAGATTTACTGTTTGGATTATACATGCTGCACCCCCAATACCAGACACAGCCCGGCGCCATACGGACGTGAGCGCCCAATTCCATTCTTGAGCATTTCTGTCAATTTTTCTGAGTCAGTCACATTCAGCATACACTCATATCCATAGAATGACGTGTGATGTGATTCTCCACTTACTTTTGAGACATATATATTAGTTTTAGCCACTTCATTGATAGCCATCAGATTCCCGGCAGGTTCAAATTTTTTCTGCAGCCACTCTGCACGCTCCCCAGGTGTTCTCAGCAACCACATACAGTTTGGATTTTTTACCATTTTTTTATTTCTTTTTTGCGGTTCAAATACACCGTAAAATCTGATGATATCACCATTTTTTATAGCATCCATCATATGGCTGCATTCCCTGCTATTTAATAATTTTAATGAATCGCTCGGGATATTTTTTGGCTGGCTGTTAGATTGCACAATCATATGTACTGGCGCGTTTTCTGCACCGTTCTTTTTGGAGTCCATTATCATATACAAAACGTTTTCTTCAGCCCGGTTTCCGTCGAACATTAACATTACCGTTTTATGAACCAAATCCATATTCCTTAATAATCTTACTTTTTTAAACTCGAATGTGCTGATATACACTATTATCCTCCACTTCTGGCATTTCACATATGCCGCAACATACCGGTTCTGCTGGAATGCAACATTTGCTACCCAGGTAATAATCCCAAACCGGTTCATTTAATGCTGCTTCAATCTTTTTTAACAGTTCCTCTTCCGCTTTCAGATATAATACATATCTGTACCCCACAACATATTCACGCATGATGATTGATGGAGAATGTAACATTCCACCGCCTGCTGTCAACATATCAGGGGCAGATACAGTCTGAAAATCAAATAAAACATCCGGAGTTGTATTTGCTCCTGGTTTTATTGGCGCAGATGCTTTATTGTCAATATACAACTCAAAATTGTTTTTTAATTTTTCAATTCTGGAATCGCCGCGCGGATATCCCAGGGCGCAGGCAATCATGCCTGCAATCCCTGATTTTGTTGGCATCAGTTCAGTGTATCTGTAATTTGGACCGAGGCCTGTATTCCTCCACGACTGCAGCATTCCAGAGCATATTAATTTCAATGCCTTAGAATCGCTCATTCACAATCTCTCCAATCATATTCAATGCATCACTAAAATTTACGTGCTCCGCGCCAGTGATTTTATCAGCGTCTTTTCCGGCATATAATTTTTTTATGTACTGCTGACGTCCTGAGAAATCATTTGACACAAACTCATGCATTGCGGCAATAAATTTTTCATCTTCGGCTCCGCCGTATCTGTTCATCTCCTCAATGCAGCATGTATCTGCAGTTCTGTTTGTTCCGCAGTCCCTGATTGTGATATAAACTCCGACCGGGTCAGGATATGATGCAAATGCGTTCTGTCCACCAGATGGAGCAGAGCATGCAATATCGCGAACAACGCAGCAGATGGCTTTCACCATCATCTCTTTGACTCGCGCCCTGTTACTTTCATCTGTCATATCAATGCCTTTGGTCATATTTTCATACAGCTGCCGAACGTCAATGCTGGCGTATTCATAGTAAACATGAGTTGCAAAATCTTTGGAATCCAGATATGCCGAGCCGCTCTGACCACTGTCCAGCTCATTTTTCATATCGGAGAGATAATTGTCCACAACAGTAAAATAATCATTATCCATAGTAGCCTGTCCAAATGAATAACTATGATTTACTGACACTGCACTCTCCACAGATTCCATAACGTCAGATGTTGTCATGCGTCCGAACATAGAGCAGTCAACACCATATGACCGCAGAGGCAGTTTCTTCTTAACCGCGCTGATAATCTGCGCTGCATATCCAGAGCCATCTTCTTTTTTCTTTTTTCCTTTTTCAGCTTCTTTTTTCAGTTTGTCCCATTCTTCCTGGCCTGTAATAACCTCACAAAAAACATCCATAATGTCTTTAATATCATATTCTGTAAAAACGAGAATCTGGCTGGTGACATCAACTGCTTTATTTTTCAGGTCACATTTGAGAATATTTTTTACGATATATTCTGCCATCTCCTCAGCATTATCCTGATACAGCTGAGCATCCATGGCGGCGAATTTTTTCATCAGGATGTCTTTGATTGCACGGGTTCTGTATACATGTTCCATCTCTCCGAGACATTCCTCCAGATGTTCACGCCATACCCTCTTTTTTGACTGAGATGAAATCCTGTTGTATCTTGAATTATCAATCAGGACGTCCTTCACCTGCCCTGCACCGTCACAATTCAGACGGGAAATTCCATATCTCTTACCTACATGTACTTCAATTACCAGTTTCTTATTCATTTACTTTTTCCTCCATTTTTTCTTCTTTAGAAATTCCTGCAATTGTTTTTGTCCATTCATCTTTTGTTTTATATGACCAATTTAAAACGTCAGATGTTAATTTTATGATATCAATATTGTTTTCTTTGCTGCATAACTCAACATAACGTGTTACATAATTGATGAAAATTCGTTTATCACGTTCATCAATCATATAGCCGATTTTCTGTTTTGCTGCCGCATTTCCGGCATCATACATTGTCTTTAACACGCATTCAAACGGTTTCCCGGATTCGCATCCCTGTTTAATGTATATTGCCATCATATCTGATAAAAAATCCATTTTATAAATCGCGACGTTGTCATTTCCGATGATGCTAAACAGTAACGCCTTTTGCGGCATCCGCAGCCGGTTAAACGGAATCTTCCAGGCTCTCCTTAATAACATTTTATCGTCGTCACTCAACGTCTTTACTTTTTCAAAAATTGATGCTACATCAATTTGATTTGTTACTGTGTTGTTCACTTCTCTTCTTCCTTTCTGTTCTAATTTTTTCGTATATTTTTTGTGCTTCAATTGATTTTCCATATGGTACCGGAATCTGATAAATCAACTGCCATGAATAGCCGGCCATTTTAGTAATATATTCATTTAATTTTTCTGTTAAAATTTTAGTGTAAAAATCATCATCCTCGTCAATTTTAGCGATTTCAGGAATAAATTCTTTTTTGAATAGCCCCTCACAATATCGCATAAAACGATTTCCTAATACACGTTCAACTGTTTGAATTTCGTGTTTATTATTGTCGTTAGCTGGGTCTGACGAATTCAATGCTTTATCTACGGTTTTTATATCTCTCGCTAACTGATATGCTATATTTTCTGCCACCGTGATAAATTTTTCGGAAATAATTTTTTTGTCATGGTTATGTAAAATGCATGATGGTAGATAGCACTGATACTCTCCCTGAACAAGATACTTAGCTTGTTCCATAGCCAGATAATACGCAGTCATTACGGGATTGCCAAACGCATCTTCCATATCAAAACCGTTATATCCACTTGTCAATTTAAAACCAGCTAAACATTTTGGTGCGCCGCCATCATACACATCTGCATATGTTTTAATATCCAGCCATGACCGATTGGACTCCGCAAAGCGAGTGCCCGTTTTGAATGTTCGTGAGGAGGACGTTTTAATTTCTTTTACACTGACTGACGGTTCTGTTTCTTCAATCCACCGTTCTCTTGCTGCGGCAATTAAATCCGCTGCCCCGAGGTCAATATTGATTTTGTAAACTTTTGAAATCGTTTTGTTTTCCTCATCAATAGAGCTTAAATCCGGATACAGATACATTACAGGAAAAAACATCCCCTCCATTTTTGAAATATTCACAGTATTGACTTCATTAGAATTTAAGTCATCTTTACCTCTCTCATATGTATTCCATCTCCATAACGGGGAATCATTTTTATCACTATGTGTATTATCAAATGCGATATTCATTAGAATACTGTGAAACAGTGTCTGATTCCTATCTGAATCAATATGATATAAAATCGGCGGTACTCCAACACACATTAACCCAGAGCGATATCCGGCGCCTCCCTGTCCTGCTATGCAATGAGCGATTAGCAGCATATTCATGTATTCAGCAAACGATATTGCCACTGCATCTTCTACCGTATATTTTTTGTTATACACACTGTCATAATATGAATGCCTACAGTCCTCAGCTTCCGTATTATTTAGGTAATCATTCACATTCACATTATTGAAAAATACTTTGTTGTTTCCACTTCCCATTCGTGGATTGATTGCAGCTACAGGCCCTGAGGCTTTATTTTTAAATACTTTTTCATATGTTATTTTGTCTGTCTGCATGAATGGCCTGTTTTCATCAAATAAGTCAAATGAAACACCTGAATTCTCACAATTCCTGATATACGCATCAATCTCGTCTGCATCAAAATGTCCAGCATTTATCAGAGCTGCTTCAGTATCAATGTTGATTCCAAAAATATCCATCACAAACGTTTCAGCCAACCGCTGCTGGAGTCGCCTTAGCACCGCAAATTGTTTGTTTTCTGCACTGCATTTATACAGATGAGCATTGACTAGATAATCACGTAATCCAACTAGTGTTTCGTTTCCGTCCATGTCAACCACACCCATCCATGGTTCATATAATACGTTAAACATTTTTTCCTCCTTTTTTTGTGTTCTATATCAATATGCTGGAAAATGATTAAGAAATATTATTTTTTGGCAATTTTTTTATTTTTTTGTGACGAGGTATGCAAAAACTTAATTTACCCGCCTAACGATATGCTGATATACCCTCACATATAGTGAGGGAACGTATCTGTATGGTCAGGAAATCAACCCGGAATCGATATACCCTCACATATAGTGAGGGAAACTACAGATGAACAGCCGAAACCCGGTTTTTCCCGATATACCCTCACATATAGTGAGGGAAAATCCTGATATACTCCATCATTTCCCGAATCATCGATATACCCTCACATATAGTGATGGAAAGACGAAATGACAACAACAGAGATGGCACGACATGATATACCCTCACATATAGTGAGGGAAAACTTAGTGTTTATGCGTGTTCCAGCCACCGTAAATACCTCGTTGTGCAATTTGCATAAAAGGTTTTCGCCATCCTCGTTACATATTTAATATGCTGAAAAAATCCCGCAGCCGATTATTTTTGCGGATTTTTTTGCTTACTTTTTTTCAGCATATTAATCTTGAAACACAAAAAAATCATAAAGAAAGGAACAAAAAAATATGAAGTTTACAAAAAAGTTATACGAAGGAGCCACACTGTATGGCAACGATATGCACGTTAAGGATATTGACGTCTTACCAGATGCAACCGAATTCAAGTTTCTCGGAGAAGCACCGTATACAGGCATCAAATACTACTATCTGCTGGACATCAACAAATCTTTCCCGAATGTCAGAAGAATCTATATTGATAAAAACGTCCGCGGCATTCAGATGAACAACCAGTTATTTCCGAATGTTGAGGAAATCGTCTCAGACAACGACACATACAAAAATACCGGCGCCGGAATGCTGATGCGTATTGCCGGCAAGAATACTGGCACGCTTATCAATACATTCTGCAAAAAACCAGGCGAGCCTATGGACATGAAAAATGTTGTGGCAATTGCGTCTATGGCTTTTGCTGGATGCAAAAGTGCAAATTTCATCAATATGAAGTTTGAAAATATTTCTTGCGACGTTGATGCATTTAAAGGGTATGAAGGCGTTGGTGACCTGCCTGTTGTAGAAGGCGTTCATATGCTCGACAATATGGTGATGGAGGTTTGTGACAGGATACCTGACAGTGCCAGGAATATCAGTAAAGGCATTGACTTTTCTGGCAGGACACTTACCGTACATGATATATCTATTGTTTCTCGGTTTTATCCCAAGTATTGTCCAAGCAAAGTCATCGTTGACAACGACGGGGTAATCAATCCACAGGATTTGCGTACGGTATTAAGAAATTACAGAATTGCAAGCATAGAAATCTCTTCCGGCAATCCGTATTATTCAACACATGATGGTATTGTATACAACCATGACCGTACTTATTTATTCGGATGCCCGTCAGGCAGAACTGGAAAGGTTGTTATCCCCGACGGAGTCAAAGAAATCAACGAATCTGCATTTTATGGCTGTAAAATCACAGACGTTATGATTCCAGATTCAGTTACGGCGATTGGTGAATCTGCATTTGTATCAACCGACATTGAGTCCTTTACATTTAGTAAAAGTATGGATACTATTCCGGAGTCAATGTTCAGTTCATGCCGGAACCTTACGGATATAAAAATACCGGCACACATCAGGAAAATCGAAAAATATGCATTCAGCAATATCAAAATACATTCAGTTGAACTTTCTGAAGGTTTAACCGAGATTGGGGGGAATGCATTTGTATTCAATCCGGATTGCGATTACGATACTGAAGTTATACTACCAGCGTCAATTAAAAAACTTGACAGCCATAGTCTTTACGGCGTAAAGCACATCATAGTCACAACCGACAGTAACGGAATGCTTCCTCATAACCTGTTTGATGCCATCGGCACCGGAAACAATTCATTCAAGAGGATATCTACAAAGCTGACCGTAGACGGCAAAGATTATCTAATTCCTTTTGCAGGCGGGAAGCTGTCCAAATGGGACGAGTATTTCAAAATGATTCCGTTTGACGAAGACATCATCTGGAATTTTTACCAGGATATTGACGACAGGGAGCCAGACCTTATTAGAAGGTTTCTCATAGAGCTCTACCCAACAATTGATAACCAGAAGGTAAAGACAGAAATCGGGAAAAAGCTCAGAGCCTTTCAGCGAAGTATATTTAAAATGTGTCTTTCCGACACCGACGCTTCCGGCAATAAAATCAATGACAACAGCAATGACAAGTTATTGCTCAAATATCTGTCATATAATTTATGTACAGAGAACGCGCTAAAGACTCTTGCGAATAATGCAAACAAACTCGGCAAGGTTGATATCAACGCATATGCCTTACAGGCAATAAGTAACCTTAACGACTCCAAGAAGACTTCTTTCAGATTGTAAACGCACAACAGCCCGGGCGGCTCGCCCCCCGGCGGCTCCTTTTTTTTTTTTTTTTTTTTTTTTTTTTTTTTTTTTTTCTCATCCACCGTTCTCTTTCCTTCTTGCTGCTTTCGCTTTTTTCGCTCTCCCTCTTCCGTCATCTACATCCTCTTCCATATATGCCATTCCATCTTCCGTCTGAATATTTTTTCTGATATTTTTTCAGCCAGTTTTTTTAGATTTCTTAAAATATTTTTCTTTTTCATTTCTCACCTCCTTCCTCTAATATACAAACAGTGAAAGGCAAAAAACGGCGGCAAGAAGCCGCCAATTTTCTCTATTTTCTTCGATATGCAAGACCAATTCGTTCGCAGATATCATCAGCTCCGACATCTTTAGAAATTTTTTTCCATTCTTCGAGCGAAACGTTAATGCCGGAATTGTACCAATTACAGCATTCAACACAACCGTACAAACCAGGGGTTCCAAGATTATATGCATCGTATTTTGTAGCCCTGGCATATATTTCCAGCGGGTCTACGTTCTTAATAAGGCCGACATCTAATACCACTGATGATAACTCAGGCTTAACGCCTTCGTTACCAGAGCACATGCATGATTTTGTGTACACAATATCGCCAACATTCAGATTTTTCTCAATTGGAATATCTACGATTTTCTTTTTTATATTTTTTTGCATATTTTTTTTCTCTCTTTCTTTGTATTTGAAGTTAATATGCCAAAAAATGATTTGGTGAAAAATTTTTACAGGGATTCCATCCAAGCATGGACTGGTGAATCGCCCATATATGTATTTTTACGAGCAGACGCCGCCGGCATGCAGAAAACGCAGACGACATGATTTCCTTGATATGCGATGGGATGTCAAAATACCACACACCCAAGGGGATGTGGCTTGTAATACCTACCGGAATAGATATCTCAAACCAACACAGCCCTCAAGGCTGGGCTTACCGCTGGCATTGTGGTT
>OLRJ01000517.1_pt1 | contig 39747 bp, 37 predicted proteins | sample 1672741 | NCBI WGS metagenome assembly OLRJ01 (sample SAMEA3136719, study PRJEB25190) | human gut metagenome | biome: human gut; feature: human-associated habitat; material: faeces | place: Austria | collected 2013 | reverse complement strand
TTTACAAAAGTTAAAATCGAAAAGATCAACGCTTAATCTGGTGTTTGCATGATTAAAGTGACAGTCAGTAAGAGAAATGATTCTTATATCAGTTTTACATCCAAAGGACATGCCGGATACGCAGAGGAAGGACAGGACATTATATGTGCTGCAGTTTCCGTCCTTGTGATCAATACGGTTAATTCCCTGGAACACTTGACAGGAGATCATATTGAAGTACAGGAAGACGATGGTTTTGTCTCTTTCACATTCACTGAACCGGTTTCGGAGGGTGGCAGACTTCTTATGGATTCCCTGGTTCTCGGACTGACGGAAATTCAACATAGTTATTCAAATCATTATCTTAAAGTAAAAGTCAGGGAGGTGTAACGACATGATGAACATGAACCTTCAGTTATTCGCACATAAAAAAGGTGTTGGTTCTACAAAGAACGGACGTGACTCTGAGTCTAAGAGATTAGGTGCCAAAAGAGCAGACGGACAGTTTGTAAAAGCTGGTAATATCCTTTACAGACAGCGCGGAACTAAGATTCACCCAGGCGTGAATGTAGGCTGTGGTAAAGACTATACATTATTTGCACTGACAGATGGTGTAGTAAGATTCACCAGAAAAGGACGCGATAAGAAACAGGTTTCTATCGTTCCGGTAGAGGCAGAATAATCAAGTTCAGCGTGAGGCTTCAAATCGTTCAGGTTTGGAGCCTTTCTTTGAATCCAAAAATAATAAGGAGCGACATATGTTTGCAGACAGAGCAAAAATCATCATCCGTTCAGGAAAAGGCGGAGACGGACATGTAAGCTTCCGCAGAGAGCTGTATGTACCCAATGGTGGTCCAGACGGCGGGGACGGCGGAAGAGGCGGAGATGTGATCTTTGAAGTAGATGAAGGTCAGAATACTCTGGGAGAATACCGGCACAAACGTAAATTCAAAGCACAGGATGGTCAGGAAGGCGGTAAGAAACGCTGCCATGGTGCCGACGGTTCTGATATTGTCCTTAAAGTTCCGGAAGGAACTGTTATTATGGAAGCACAGTCCCGTAAAGTAATTGCAGATATGTCCGGAGAAAACCGGAGGCAGATCGTACTGAAAGGCGGAAGAGGCGGAAAAGGAAATCAGCATTATGCAACAGCTACCATGCAGGTTCCAAAATACGCACAGCCAGGTCAGCCTGCACAGGAACTGGAAGTTCTTCTCGAACTGAAAGTCATCGCTGATGTAGGTCTGGTTGGATTCCCAAATGTAGGTAAATCTACATTCCTTTCCAGAGTAACTAATGCACAGCCCAAGATCGCCAATTATCATTTCACTACTTTAAGTCCGAATCTTGGTGTTGTAGATACAGAAAATGGCGGATTTGTCATTGCCGACATTCCAGGTCTCATTGAAGGTGCCTCTGAAGGTGTTGGTCTGGGTCATGAATTCCTCCGTCATATAGAACGTACACGTGTACTTGTACACATTGTGGATGCCGCATCTACAGAAGGACGTGACCCTGTGGATGACATCCGAAAGATCAATCATGAACTGGAAGCATACAATCCTGAGATTGCATCCAGACCACAGATTATCGCCGCAAACAAAATTGACTGTATTTTTGATCAGGACGAGGATCCTGTTGAACGTTTAAAGAAAGAATTTGAGCCACAGGGTATTAAGGTTTATCCTATATCGGCAGTAACCGGCCAGGGTCTGAAAGAGCTGTTATATGGCATCAAGTCACTGCTTAATGAGACTCCTGCTGAAAGAATCGTATTTGAGCAGGAATTCTTCCCGGAAGATGCCCTTATGACAGAAAATCTCCCATATACCATTACCAGAGACAAAGAAGATTCTTCTATTTTTATTGTAGAAGGTCCGAAAATCGAAAAAATGCTTGGATATACCAATCTGGATTCTGAAAAAGGATTCGCATTTTTCCAGCGTTTCCTGAAGGAAGGCGGAATTCTGGAGGAACTGGAGGCAGCTGGCATTCAGGAGGGAGATACTGTCCGTATGTATGGCTTTGATTTTGATTATTATAAATAGAAAGGTCTAAGAAATGACAAGTAAACAGAGAGCTTATTTAAAAAGTCTTGCAATGAAAATGGAGCCCATCATGCAGCTTGGAAAGGGCAGCGTAACTCCTGAAAATACTGCTGCAGTAGATGAAGCTCTTGCTGCAAGAGAACTGATAAAAATTAACGTACTTCAGAACTGTCTGGATGATCCACGCCAGATGGCAGAAGTGCTGGCTGAAAGAACACATTCTCAGGTTGTTCAGGTAATCGGACGAAAGATCGTTCTTTACAGAGAAGGCAAAAAAGAAAAGAAAAAGATCATTCTTCCATAACAACATACAAAATCACAGACAGAGGATATGATATGGACAGCAGACGAAAAAAAATAGGAATCATGGGTGGAACTTTTGATCCTATCCATGTAGGACACCTTATTCTCGGTGAAAAGGCATATGAACAGCTTGAACTTGACAAAGTCTGGTTTATGCCTGCCGGGAATCCTCCTCACAAGCAAAACCGTATCGGACGTGCCACAGATGAGCAGCGTGTGGAAATGGTACGAAGAGCTATTTCCGGTAATTCTCATTTTGAACTTTCACTGATTGAAATGAATGCAGAAGGATATACCTATTCCTATCGTACACTCGAGACACTGAAAGAACAAAATCCTGATACCGACTATTATTTTATTATCGGTGCTGATTCTCTGTATAATTTTAACACCTGGAAAGAACCTGCCAGAATCTGCGCAGCATGTACCATTGTTGTTGCCACAAGAGATCATATTTCTTCTGACAGTCTGGAAAATGAGATGATCTGTCTTTCAAAGCAATACAATGGGAATTTTGTGCGGCTGGCCACACTGAATATTGACATTTCCAGTCAGCTACTCCGCAAGTGGCATCAGGAAGGCAAAAGCCTTCGTTATTATGTACCTGATTCCGTGGTAGATTATATCGGAGAAAATCATATTTATCTTTGAAACAAAGGAGAATATCCATATAATGGCTGAATATAATTTCATCAAAATCGAAAAAAAACTGTCAAAATACCTGGATGAGGCACGTTTTTCCCATACTCTGGGCGTAATGTACACCTGTGCTTCCCTTGCGATGGTTCATGGATATGATCTTCAGGCAGCCCAGATTGCCGGTCTGCTTCATGACAGTGCCAAATGTATACCAAACAAAAAGAAACTCAAAATCTGTGCACAGAATGACATTCCTGTAACAAATTTTGAAAGAGAGCATCCTTTTTTGCTTCATGCCAAGCTTGGTGCTTATATCGCAGCTGAAAAATATGGTGTTACAGATAAGGAAGTCCTTTCTGCCATCACCTATCATACAACAGCAAAACCGGAAATGACTCTTCTTGAAAAGATCGTTTATATTGCCGATTATATCGAGCCTGCCAGGGACAAAGCTCCACATCTGGCAGAGATTCGGAAACTTGCTTTCCAGGATCTTAATGAATGTATTTATGAGATTCTGAAAGACACACTTCTTTATCTTGACAAAAATCCAGATGATATCGACAACACTACAAAAGATGCTTTTGATTATTATAGCGATCTCCATAATAGCAGATTTCCGGAAACAAATGCAACCGAACATCCGAACAAAGAATCTTAACAACGTGACAACAAAAGGAGTATTTTATGACAGCAGAAACAAATGAACTGAATATGCTTCATCTCGCCTGCAAAGCAGTAGATGAAAAAAAAGCTCATGATATTAAAGTAATTGATATTCATGAAGTTTCTGTTATTGCCGATTTCTTTCTGATCGCAAGCGGAAGCAATCAGAATCAAGTTCAGGCTATGGCTGACAATGTAGAAGAAACTCTTGCAAAAGCAGGATACGAACCAAAACAGATTGAAGGTACAAGAAACTCCAGCTGGATCCTTATGGATTATGGCGATCTTATTGTTCATCTTTTTGATGAAGAAAATCGTCTCTTCTATGATCTTGAAAGAATCTGGGGAGATGGTAAAGTACTGGATACTGAAGAATTCCTTAAATAATTCTGTTTTTGGTTTGCAATAATATTTTTATGTAAACTACATTTTGTACAAAAAAACCGGGGTGCCTCTGAAATAGAAGCAGTACCCGGTTATTTTTGTATTTATTTATAGAATCGAAATACTCCAAATACCTTTCCAAGGATCTGAATATCTCCATGGACCAGAATAGGATCCATAGTATCATTCTCCGGCTGAAGACGATAGTAACCATCTTCTTTGTAAAAAGTTTTTACTGTCGCTGCATCCTCCAGAAGAGCAACAACAATATCTCCATTCCCTGCTGAACTCTGCTGCTTTACAAGAACCTGATCGCCATCGAAAATTCCGGCATTTATCATACTGTCACCTTTCACTTTCAGCATAAAGCTCTGTTCATTAGGCATAAACTCCGCAGGTACCGGAAAATATGCCTCAATGTTCTCTACAGCCAGAATAGGCTGTCCTGCTGCAACAGTACCTACCAGAGGAACATTTACAACCTCACGTCGTGTAAGATTAAAATTATCATCAATAATCTCTATTGCCCGGGGTTTCGTTGCATCTCTTCGAATGTAACCGTTCTTTTCAAGTGCCTCCAGGTGAGAGTGTACAGAAGATGTGGATTTAAGATTAACTGCCTCACAGATCTCTCTAACTGCCGGTGGAAAGCCTCTGTTGAGAATTTCATTTTTAATATAATCCAGAATCTCCTGCTGTTTTTTACTGATTCTGCCGTATGCCATAAGAATACCTCCAATTCACGAGTCTTGTTAGATAAACTCAGTATAACACATTTTTTTCAGAATCGCAAACAAATATTCGGAAAATACGTTCGCGGAATATCACCTGTGAACAGTAACGTTTATGGAAGTTTAAATTCTTTTTCTTGTCATTACTCCTGGAAAATGTTACAATATCTCCGTATTGAATTTTAATTTCAGAAACAAAGGAGGCATTTTTTTGCCCAGTAATTCCAGAAATCCCCATGAAAATATGGGATTTTTAAAAAAAATCCGCAAACTTTTCAGTATGAACATAGGTACCATGTTATTTGGTATGCTGTTTATTTATATGGCATTCAGTGCCATTCTTTATCTGACTTCTCCCAAGATTGAGTCTTACCAGGTCATTGCAGGTCCTTTATCCCGAAACGAGACCTACACCGGACTGGCGATCAGAGAAGAGTCCGTTCATCAGGCCGAAACTTCCGGATATATTACCTATTATGCAAGAGAAGGATCCAAGATCAACGCAGACGGCGTTGTATATGGTATCAGCAGCACCAAGACCTCCGATTCCCAGACAGAACTCAGCACAGATGAGCTTTCTTCTATCCGGAATCAGATGCTTAATTTTTCCAAAGGATTTAATTCCAGCAATTTTAATAGTACTTATAGTTTTAAGTATGAAATGGAAGGTAATATCCTGCAGTATGCAGGCGTTACCGGCAATAGCACTTCTGATCAGAATGACAGTACATCATCCGTTGTCTCTTATGGCAACCAGACCATAAACAAAGCAGACAGCGACGGAATTGTTCTTTACTCCAAAGACGGATATGAAGGACGCACTGTAGATTCCCTGACAACTGAAGACTTTGACCAGAATTCCTATCATGAGACAGATCTGAAGACACAGGGTTCCGTAAACACAGGTGACAGCCTTTATACGCTGATCACTGATGAGAAATGGAGTCTTATACTCCCTCTCAGTGAGAAACAGGCTGCCAAGCTGGCAGACAGAACCGCAGTACGTGTAAAATTTCTCAAAGATGACAAAACCCAAAGCGGTGATTTCAGTATCATAGAAATTGACGGAGCCAAATATGGCAAAATTGATTTTAACAAAGGACTGATTCGTTATGCTTCAGACCGCTTTCTGGAGATTGAGCTTGTTACCAATACCGTTACAGGTCTGAAGGTACCGCTTTCTTCCATTGTAACTAAGGAATTTTATGTTATCCCATCTAAATATGCCACAACGAATACGGACAGCCAGGAAACCGGTTTCATGGTTCAGAACAATGGCAAAAATAATACCTTTGTCACTTCAACGATTTATGCTCAGGAAGAACAATCCGGCTCAAAGGACGACGGTGAGACCAGTTATCTTTATTATGTAGATAAGAAGGATTTCAAAGAAGGTGATGTGATTATCAGTCAGAAAGACCAGAGCAAGTTTGTAGTCAGCGACATCGGCGTATTGGAAGGTGTCTACTGTATCAACCAGGGATATGCTGTTTTCCGCCGCATTGAGATCCTTGATCAGAATGAAGAATATGCAATCGTATCCAAGACCACCTCTTATGGTCTTTCCAGATATGACCACATTGTCCGTAATGCGGATGATGTAAACGAAGAAGATATTTTATATTAACAGGAGGCTGATAAAATGATAACCGAAAATCTGAAACAGGTACATGACAATATAGATGCTGCCTGCAAGGCTGTTGGCAGAGATCCAAAAGAAGTAACTCTCATTGCAGTAAGCAAGACCAAGCCTGTTCCCATGCTGCAGGAAGCATATGACGCAGGTGAACGTGTATTTGGAGAAAACAAAGTCCAGGAGATCACAGACAAATATCCTCAGCTGCCGCAGGATATCCACTGGCATATGATCGGACATCTTCAGCGCAACAAAGTAAAATACATTGTTGATAAGGTTGCTATGATCCATTCTGTCGATTCTCTGCGGCTTGCAGAAACTATTGAACAGGAAGCTGCCAAACATCAGGTAACGGTTCCCATCCTTATTGAAGTCAATGTAGCGGAAGAGGAGAGTAAATTCGGAGTAAAAGTTTCAGAAGTTCTTCCTCTGGTGGAATCTATTGCTGCTTTTCCGCATATAAAGATTATGGGACTTATGACAATAGCACCATATGTAGAGGATCCTGAAGAAAATCGACCTATATTTCGTCAATTAAAGAAATTAAGTGTTGACATTGATGCCAAAAACATTAATAATGTTAATATGAGTGTTCTGAGTATGGGTATGACCGGTGATTATCAGGTTGCTGTACAGGAAGGCGCTACAATGGTGCGTGTTGGAACCGGAATCTTTGGGGAAAGAAACTATAACCGATAGGCACAAGACAATAAAGATTGGAGATTAATAATGAGTGTTTTAGATAAACTTCTTGATGCTGTTAAACTGAACGATGATTATGATGATGAGGAATTTCTGGATGATGACCTTCTTGACGATGAAGAAGATGATTTTCTTGATGATGAAGATGGGGAGAAACCAGTAAAAAAATTCTTCCAGAAGTTTGGCAAAAAGAAAGATTCTGAAGAAGATTACGATGATTATGATGACGAAGAAGATAAGATGGAAGCTCCGAAAGCAGTTTCCAAACCTGTGATCAAGACTCCTCCTACAGCCAAGACATCTTCTTATAAGCAGGACAAACCTGTTCGTACTTCTTCCAAGATCACACCAATGCGTAGCAGCCGTAAGGGAACAGCTTCTACTAATATGGAAGTCTGTGTTATCAAACCTTCCTCCATGGAAGATACACGCGAAATAGCAGATACTCTGGTTGATAATTCTACTGTAGTTCTCAACCTTGAGGGACTTGATGTAGAGCTTGCACAGCGCATCATCGATTTTACTTCCGGAGCATGTTATTCTCTTGGAGGCAGTCTCCAGAAGGTATCCAGTTATATCTTTATCCTTGGACCATACAATGTGGATATTACAGGTGATTTGCAGAATATTCTCGGAAGTGCTCCAATGCCTTCTGTAAGAGCAGGATACTGATAAATGCAGAAAGACGAATTCTTTTTAAAGAGGATCCGGGAACTGGCAAATCTCTCTTACCAGAGAGATATTGTCACTTTTTCGGATTTTCTTAATTTAAATGAACAGAATATCGTACACAACCACAAAAATCAAATGCCTGGCGTAATAACAGAAAGTTTTGGCGGTTATGGACAGGCAGAGCGTCAGATGATAGCATTTCATCCTGGCGCTCTTAGTTTTACATGGGAATATCCCATTACCTGTCTGAAGATCGAGCCAAGGGCGATCAAATTTTCCGAAGCACTGACACACAGAGATTACCTGGGTGCTATTCTGAATCTTGGAATTGACCGGTCTGTAATTGGTGACATTCTTATTCATGATCGATCTGCATGGGTATTCTGTCAGGACAAAATAGCAGATTATCTCATGGAGAATATTACCAGGATCCGTCATACAACGGTTCAGGTGTCTCTGGCAGACAATCCGCATTCTATCCCGGAACCAAGTTTTCAGCCTGTAAATGGTACCTGTGCTTCTGTACGTCTGGATTCCCTGATAGCCCTTGCTTTTCAGAGTTCCAGAAGCAGTATGGTATCTTTTATTGAAAACGGACAGGTATTTGTCAATGGTAAACTGATCACCTCCAATGGATATGAACCCAAAGAAGGAGATATCATTTCCGTCCGCGGCAAGGGACGCTTCCGTTTTGATGCGATTTCCGGACACACAAAAAAAGGAAAAACAAGCGTCAAATTACTAAGATATCAGTAACTAAGGAGGATTATTATGAAAGCAGACGTATTACAGGTAAAACGCACAGGAGATTTTTATTATCCGATCTATTTCGAAGATAATTTTGACGGACTGGCTGACTCTCTTCGTAAAGAAAATCTGGACGGCCGCAGTATCTGCATTGTTACAGATACCAATGTAGCTCCTCTTTATGCCGAGCAGGTTCAGAAAGTACTTGCTCCCGTTGCTTCTCATATCTGTACCTTTACTTTTGAGGCAGGGGAACAGAGCAAACATCTGGGAACTGTACAGCAGTTATATAAAACTCTTATCTCCGAAAAACTGGATCGCAAAAGCCTCATCGTGGCTCTTGGCGGTGGTGTAGTAGGTGATCTTTCCGGTTTCGGTGCTGCCACCTATCTGAGAGGCATTGATTTTATCCAGATTCCAACCACCCTTCTTTCCCAGGTAGACAGCAGTGTCGGTGGCAAAACCGGGGTAGATCTGGATCAGTACAAAAATATGGTAGGGGCTTTCCACCAGCCACGCCTTGTCTATATGAATCTTGCCACTCTCCAGACACTTCCACCTGTTCAGTTTGCATGCGGAATGGGTGAAGTCCTGAAAACAGGACTGATCTGCGATGGAGATTTTTATCATTTTGTATATGAAAATGAAAAAGAAATCCAAAAGATGGAAATTCATATGCTTGCCAGAATGGTTCGTCGTTGCTGCGAAATAAAAGCAGGTGTAGTAGAGCGTGATCCAAAAGAACAGGGAGAGCGTGCCCTGCTGAACCTTGGTCATACGATCGGACATGCAGTAGAAAAATTAATGGATTTCCAGCTTCTTCATGGTCAGTGTGTCGCTATCGGTCTTATAGCAGCTGCCCGTATTTCTCTGAATCGTGGCCTTCTCACAGAAGAAGAGTATCAGGAAATTATCAAGGGCTGCAGACTTTATCATCTTCCAACTTCTGTAGAAAAGCTGGATCCTCAGACCGTTCTTGCTGCTACCAAAAATGACAAAAAAATGGAACAGGGACAGATCAAATTTATCCTGATGAAGGGAATCGGACACAGTTTCATTGACAAAACTCTGTCTGATCAGGAGATTCTGGAGGGAATACAGGAGGTTCTTGCATGAACGAAAAGCAGCTTATGAACAGAGTTCGTTCTGTCAAGTATACCTGTTTCTGGCTGATCGGCACCATGTTACTGATTCTGGCAGATCAGGTTACCAAAAAACTGGCTGTTGTATATCTGAAACAGCAGGGTGATGTTTCCCTGATTTCCGGTGTTCTGGAACTTCAGTATCTGGAGAATCAGGGAATGGCTTTTGGGCTTTTAAAAGGGCGGCAATTTCTTTTTATTCTCTTTTGTATTATATTTTGCGTAGCTCTTATTTACTTTTTTATAAAGATCCCCAAGATTCCTTATTACAGACCGCTGATCATTATCAGTGGATTTCTTGTATCCGGCGCAACAGGCAATTTTATAGACAGAGTTGTTCGTGGTTATGTAGTTGATTTTATCTACTTCAGCCTGGTTGATTTTCCTATTTTTAACGTTGCTGATATTTACGTTGTCTGCAGTTGTATTGCACTGATTTTCAGTATTCTGTTTCATTATAAAGACGAGGATTTTTATTTTATCGCCCCAAAATCAAAAGGATGATCATAGAAACTTATGGAGACATTAAATTTTAATATCACTGAAGAAAACAACAATATAAGAATTGACCGTTATCTGGCAGAACAGTGTCCCGACCTTTCTCGTTCCTATATCCAAAAACTGGTAAAAGACGGGGCTGTTTTTGTAAATAACCGCCAGGTCAAAGCCAACTATAAAGTTCAGCCTCAGGATCAGGTTATCCTTACAATCCCTGATATGCAGGTACCTGATATCCTTCCTGAGAATATCCCTCTAGATATTCTTTATGAAGACCAGTGGCTTCTTGTTGTAAACAAACCCAAAGATATGGTTGTACATCCCAGTGCCGGTCATATGGAGGGAACCCTTGTAAACGCAGTAATGGCACACTGTGGAGAACATCTTTCCGGCATCAACGGTGTTCTCCGTCCAGGAATTGTCCACCGTATCGACAAGGATACCACCGGTGCACTTCTGATCTGTAAAGACGATACTGTCCACCGGGATCTTGCGGAACAGTTAAAAGTCCATAGTATCAAACGACGCTATCGCGCCATTGTACAGGGCAATCTGAGAGAAGATCAGGGAACTGTAGATGCTCCCGTAGGACGTCACCCTACAGACCGTAAAAAGATGGCTGTCAACTACAAAAACGGAAAAGAAGCAGTAACACATTATCAGGTTCTGGAACGTTTCGGTAACGCCACTTATATTGAATGCAGATTGGAAACCGGACGTACCCATCAGATTCGCGTTCATATGGCAAGCCTTGGCCATCCTCTTCTGGGGGATACCATATACGGTTCTTCTAAAAATCCATACCATCTTCAGGGACAGGCACTTCATGCTATGATCCTTGGATTTGTACATCCCATCACCAGAGAATACCTGGAATTCCAAGCTCCTTTGCCGGAATATTTTATTAAATTATTGGATAAATTGCGAAAATAGTTGGTTTTTCTTTGTAGACATTGTATAATAAAGCATATAGATTTTGGCAGAAGGGAGTGTGCAGCTTATGAACAGCACGAATTCAATTATTACAATCGGACGAGAATATGGAAGCGGTGGAAGACAGATTGGTCAGGAGATTGCCAAATATTTCGGAATCAAGTGTTATGATAAAGAACTTCTGGAACATGCAGCCAACGACAGCGGAATCTGCAAAGAATTATTTGAAAACCATGATGAAAAACCAACGAACAGTTTTCTTTATTCCCTGGTGATGGATACCTATTCTTTTGGATATTCTTCCGCTGGTTTTTCAGATATGCCAATGAACCACAAAATCTTTCTTGCACAGTTTGATGCTATTAAGAAGCTTGCAGGGGAGGGACCCTGTGTAATGGTTGGGCGCTGTGCGGATTATGCTCTTGCAGACTGGAAGAACTGTTTCAGCATATTTATCCATGCAGACTTTGACTGGAGGATCCAGCATCTCTGTGAAAAACATGGAAAAACCCCAAAAGAAGTCAAAGATATGATCAACAAAACAGATAAGAGCAGAGCAAGTTACTACAATTATTATACTAACAAAAAATGGGGAGCTGCCAAGAGTTATAATCTCTGCATTGACAGCAGCAAATTTGGTATTGATAACACTGTACAAATGCTTATCCAGTCCATAAAGACATTTGACGCCATATCCAAATAATGTATGGTGAACCTACCATTTGACAATTTAACAATTCAGTAACCCTAAGACCCTGGAGTATAATCCTCATAAGATTCATATTTCAGGGTTTTTGAGAACACAGGAGGAAATTATGCGCTTAGTTATCCAAAGAGTATTACACGCAGAAGTACAGGTAGATAGTGAAACCGTAGGACAGATCCAAAAGGGACTTCTTGTCTTTGTCGGTGCCGGTCAGAATGACACAAAGGAAATTGCCGATAAATACCTCAAGAAGCTTCTCGGTCTCCGAATTTTTGAAGACGAGAATGGCAAAACAAATCTTTCCCTGAAAGATGTAAGCGGTCAGCTGTTACTGGTGTCACAGTTTACCCTGTATGCCAATTGCCGAAAAGGCAATCGGCCCAGTTTTGTTGAAGCCGGAGACCCGCAGGCTGCAGAAGAGTTATATGAATATATGATTTCAGAAGCCAGCAAAACTGTTCCTGTTGTAGAACATGGTATCTTTGGGGCTGACATGAAAGTCACTCTTACTAATGACGGACCATTTACCATTATCCTTGATGAACATATTCTCCCGAAAGGAGCTGACAAATGAACTCCTATATTATAAAGAAAAAATTTCTGTTTTCAACAACTTTGTTTTTGACAGTCATACTTTTTACAGGCTGCTTTTTTATCGCAACTGCAAGGCCGGCAGAAGCTGCTTCGCAGAACCGTTTTGTAGTGCGTAATGGCGTATATTATTACTATAAAGGCAAAACGCCTGCCAAAGGCTGGGTAACACGTTCCAAAGGACGTAAATACTATTTTGATCCTGTAACAGGCGCTGCCAGACCAGGTATCGTAAAAATTAACGGACATTATTATTATTTTGCCCAGAATGGCAAAATGCTTACCGGTTGGCGTGTCCACAATGGTAAACATTATTATTTTGGAAAAAATGGACGGATGTATCGAAATAAACTAGCCACAATTAATGGCAATCGCTATTATTTTATTTCCAAAGGTCACCGGGCAGGCGGTATCGTAAAGATCAACCGTAAATTATATGTTTTTAATCCTCGGACAGGCATTCAGTTAAGGAATTGCTGGTATCAGGAGAAAAACGGTTCCAGATACTTTGTCAGCCGTAAGTATCATCTGACAAAAGGTTTTTGCAAAATCGGTTCACATTATTATTATTTTAATCCTTCTGATGGCAAAATGCTTACCGGTTGGGTAGTTGTATCCGGAAATTCCTACTATATGAACAAAACCGGCGAAAGACAGACTGGATGGATCAAATTGTCCGGCAAACGTTATTATCTGGATCCGGCTACAGGAATCATGGCACGTAACAAATGGATAGATAAAAAACACTATGTAGGAAACGACGGTGCCTGGATTTCAGGATATACCGGAAAATGTTTCAGTTGGCCGCTGGCAGCTTCAAGCAACATCATAACCAGCAAATTTGGGCCGAGAACAGCTCCAGGACCGGCAGCATCCACCTATCATAAGGGAATCGACATTGCAGCCAAACATGGGCAGAAAATATACGCAGCGGCTGCCGGAACTATTGAACTGATCCAGCCGGCATCCCAGGGAGGCGGCGCCGGCAACTATACCCGCATCAGACATGCCAATGGAATGATTACAGAATACATGCATCAGTCTAAATTCGCCAACATAAAAATCGGACAGAAGGTCAAACGCGGACAGCTGATTGGTTATGTAGGTAATACAGGTGCAGCTTATGGAGCTCATTTGCATTTTGGAGTTATTGTAAATAATGTCAATAAAGATCCTTTAAATTATGTAGATGTACCGAAATGAGCTGGAATTTATAGATCTATATGAAAAACTCGCGTTTGTCGTATAGATCTATAAGTCATCTCTTAACACTTCATTCTATAATAATTCCAGAAAATTCTATACCATTAATTATTTCATCAAGGAGTCAATTTTCATGGAAACAAAAACAACTTACCGGGAGCTTACTGATGTCGAAAACACGCTGAAGCTCCGTCAGGTTCTTTCAACGCTGCCACCATTTTGCAAAGATTATTTTCGAGCGATCGATGCGACTACAACAACAAAAACCAGGATTTCTTATGCGTATGACATTCGGATTTTTTTTCAGTTTTTACTGGATCAAAATCCAGCCCTCAAGAATCATTCTCTCAGGGATTTTACTGTAGATATTCTGGATCAGGTCAAAGCTGTAGACATTGAAGAATATCAGGAATATTTGAAGGTTTATCAAAACGGCTCCCGCCAGGAAACAAATGGCGAACGTGGTCTGAAACGTAAACTTTCTTCTCTCAGAAGTTTCTATTCTTATTACTTTAAAAGAGAAATGATCCAGACCAATCCAGCTGCTCTTGTAGATGTTCCTACTGTTCACGAAAAAAGTATCATCAAGCTGGACGCCGACGAAGTTGCTTTATTACTTGACTATATAGAACATTGTGGAGATTCTTTGACCGGTCAGAAAAAAGTTTATTACGAAAAAACTAAAGAACGAGATCTCGCTATTGTTACACTCCTTTTAGGAACGGGTATTCGTGTTTCTGAATGTGTGGGACTTGATATCGAAGACGTTGATTTTAAAAATAATGGAATTAAAGTCACCAGAAAAGGTGGAAATGAAATGGTTGTCTATTTTGGACCTGAGGTAGAAAAAGCTCTGAAGAGATATCTGGAGGTCCGGGAAGGCATTACGCCTCTGGCAGGTCATGAACATGCTCTCTTCTATTCTTCACAACGTAAAAGGATTGGTGTACAGGCCATTGAAAATATGGTAAAAAAATATTCTCGTCAGATCACCACTACCAAAAAAATCACTCCTCATAAGCTCCGCAGTACTTATGGCACTGCTCTGTACCAGGAAACAGGCGATATTTACCTCGTTGCAGACGTTCTGGGACATAAAGATGTAAATACTACCAAGAAGCATTATGCTGCGTTAGACGATGCCAGACGACGTCAGGCAGCCACTGCTGTACGATTAAGGGAGGACTGATGTCCTCCCTTAATTCCTTTACTTTATCCCGCCAAATGAAGAACAGAGATAAGGAATATCCAGCTTAATCCATAATAGGAAACTACAGCAACCAGATCGTTCACTGTTGTGATCAGCGGACCTGATGCAACTGCCGGATCTACACGTATTTTTTTGAAAAACAATGGAATACAGGTACCGACTGCACTGGAAATCAGCATGGCAAGCATCAGAGAAACTCCGATACACCCGGAAACTGCATACGCAAATACAAGTGTTTTACCTTTAAAGAAATAAATATAAAGACCAATTATAATAAAGGAAAGCAGTCCAAGAAGTCCACCATTACAAAGACCAATTCGCATTTCCTTTAATACCAGTTCCACTTTCTGTCTTCCTGTCAGAGATTCATCCATCAATACACGAATGGTTACAGCCAGTGACTGTGTTCCTACATTACCTGCCATATCAAGAATCAGAGATTGAAAACACATAATAATTGGTAAATGTGTAACTACTTTTTCGAAAATGCCAACCACTGAAGATACCAGCATACCAAGCCCCAGGAGAATCACCAGCCAGGGCATTCTTTTTTTCATGCTTTCTTTCAAAGGTTCCTTGAGATCTTCTTCTGCAGTCAGACCAGCCAGTTTTGCATAGTCCTCTCCCATTTCATCATCAACCAGTTCCACAATACTGGCTGATGTAATCACACCAAGAAGTCTGTTATCGTTATCCAGCACTGGTATGGAATCTTCGGAATAGTCCTTAAGATCTTCAATACATTCGTCAATTAATGCAGTACCATATACATATGGATAAGAAGTAACGATTAATTCACTTAACGGATGATCTTGCCTTGCAATAATCAGATCTTTCAGATCAATGGCGCCATAAAATTCCTGTTGTCTGTTTACAACAAAAATGGTAGAAATATTGTCATTTTCAGCGGCCTGTGCCACTAGTTCATTCATAGCATCTTTTACAGAAATATTATCCTGAATGATAATACAGTTGGTTGTCATTCTGCTTCCGATCTCTTCCTCATCAAAAGAATTGATCATTTCAATGTCATGACGAACTTCATCATCCAGAAGTTCTATAAGAATACGTCTTTTTTCTTTATCAAACTTCTGTAAAATATCTGCCAGCACATTTGTTTCTATTTTTGACAAAATAGCAGCTGCTTTTTTTATGTTCATCTCTTCCAGATATCCAGCTGCCTCTTCTTCTTCCATGTATTCCATGATATCTGATAATGTATCAATATCAAGAATACGGTAAAGTTTACTTCTTTCTACTGAATTCAGTTCCGGCATAACTTCAGCAATATCATTTTCATGGAAATCCTGAAGTTTCTTGGAAAGAATTGCCGGAGATATTTTGCTTCTGATAATGCTCAGAATATCATTTTTGTAATCTTGTACTCTATTTTCCATTTTATCCTCCTTTTTGACGCAAGCAAAAAACATGTTTCTTTAAACATGTCAGTCTTTTTGTTGTCTCAAATTGTGTTATGGGAATTTACAGAATAAAAGAGTATTAAAAATACATAAGATTTAAGAATTGCCCTGTCTGTGATTATCTATTAAAACAGAATGTGATGATCATAAAGATACTCACAGACTGTCCGACTCTTCCATTCTGTACATCTACTTCGCCCATGAGAATCACAATTATCCATTCTGTTCACCTGCCTTTTTAATATTTTTGACGTTCACATTATACTCTGCTCCTCTTAATGTGTCAATTTAATTTAAAAGTATTAAGAATTTTTAAGATTTGAAAGCAATTTATCACCAAATAATCAATTTAGAAAAATTGACAGATTTTTTTAAATTCCTCTTGCATTTTAATATAATATGCACTATAATTAGAACATATTAATTCAGTTTTTTGTTCAAAATTAATATTATATTGTGTCTAAGGAGGAAAACAGGATGGTTGAACTGATCGTAGGAAAGAAAGGTAAAGGCAAAACAAAAGTACTGTTAGACAAAGTGAACGGCGCAATTAAAGAAGTCAATGGCAGCATTGTTTACTTAGACAAAAGCACGAAACACATGTATGAACTAAATAATAAAGTTCGTCTGATAGATGTATCTGTCTATCCACTCAAGAATGCCGATGAATTTATCGGATTTATCTGCGGTATTATTTCTCAGGATCATGACCTTGAACAGGTTTATCTGGACAGTTTCCTTACAACCGCTAAATTAGAGGGTGCAGATGTATCCAGTACATTAGATCAGTTGATCTCTATCGGAGAGAAATTTAATGTTAAATTTATCATTAGCATGTCTCTTGATAAAGAAGAAGTTCCGGCAGCATATCAGGATAAAATCATTACTGCGTTATAAAGGGATTTTCAGTAAGGCTATATAATTGGAGAAGGTAAAAGGAACTCTGCATGGGGCAGAGTTCCTTTTTTGTCGTTACCTTAATTATTAACATTTTCCAGCAGAGAATTCATTTCCTGATATAAAAGTTCCTTGGTAGATGCACCCATAACAATAGAAACATACGGTTCTCCATAGGAATTCTGACAAAGTAATGCAAGACAGTTTCCTGCAATACTGGTTGTTCCGGTTTTTCCTCCCAGAACAGTAACTCCCTTTGGTGCACTTGCTTCTCCAGTAAGATAATGATCCGTAGCAGTAAGTGCTGTACTTGCCTCTGATCCGTCACTGTGCGTATAAGTTACCGTATAAGAATTCAGCTGCGTAATCTCTGTAAATTCAGGATATTTTAAAGCCTCCTTCAGCATCAGATAAATATCATAAGGAGTTGTATAGTGATTTTCATCCTGCAAACCATGAGGATTAGTAAAATGCGTCCCTGTACATCCCAGCTGTGCTGCATACTGATTCATCATAGCCACAAAATTTTCTGTAGATCCACCAACATGCGTAGCAATGGCAGAGGCAGCATCGTTACCGGAATATACCAGAAGGCAGTGTACCAACTGATCCATGGTAACCTGATCCCCCACCTGAAAACCAACAACCTGAGATCCTTCTTCCAGTGTTATATTTTCTTCAGTGATAGTCACTACATCGTCCATATTTCCATTGGTAAAGGCAAGTAAAGCAGTCATGATCTTGGTAATACTGGCAGGATATACCTTATCGTAAGCCCCTTTTGCATAAAGTACGGCCTTATCATTCAAATCCAGAAGAAGCCCCTCCTGATCGCTTTCCAGAGAAACACTGTCCAGAGACTGATCTCCCGAAACTACACAAAGATCCTGTGCAAAGGAATTTGCTCTCTGGCTCTCACTGGCTGCACTCTGATACTGGAACTGTGTGTGAATATCATATGCCTGTACCATAGTAGAAAAAGCACAGCCTTTTAATAACAGAACAAGGACACCTACACCCACAGCCATAAGCACAAGCAATAATAAAAGCAGCAGTCTCTGTATAGTCCTTTTCTGTTTTCTTTTTTTACGCTGTGCAGAATTCTGGCTCCTGACTGCTCTGGAAGCTGTCGGTTGCTGATTCTGGACTATATGATGCTCTGGACGGGCACTTCTGTTCTTCCTGTTGGAAGCTGAATTTATTTTCATAAGTAATCCTCTTTCTGATCAATCGCTTTTTTCTGTAATTCTTTATTATATGCACTGCTCTGTAAGCCCACATTCAATACCAGTCCCATTCCTATATAAAGACTTACCAGTGAGGTAAGACCATAACTTACAAAAGGCAATGGTGTACCTGTATTTGGTGCAATACCTGTAGCTACACAGATATTAAGAAAACTCTGCAAAGATACAATACTTCCCATACCGCAGCAGATGATCTTACCGGATAGATCTTTTGCTCTCAGTCCCATCCTGATACACTCAATCGCTATGGCAAGAAGAAGAAGAACGATTGTACAGCAACCCATAAATCCGTATTCTTCGCCGGCAACAGCAAAAATAAAGTCTGTCTGGTTTTCGGAAACAAAATTGCCGTCATTAACAGAAGCTCCATCTGTATTTCCGGAAAGTTTCTTACCTATCAGTTCTCCGGAAGCAATCGCTGTCTTGGAGTTGTTCTGCTGTTCAATATCGTCACTGTATTCTTCATTTTCTGAATACAGGAAAGCCATAATCCTGTCACGCTGATAATCTTTGATCAGTTTCTGATCCGGCTGCACTACAATAGACAGAAAAATAATCACAAGAGGAATCAGAATCAGAAGGACGCCTCCTATAATCTTGTAACTGAGTCCGGCCACATAAATCAGAATACAGAACACTGCAAGAAGCATTAATGTATTTTTCATATCAGGCTGTTCGTAAATCAGAAACAGAGGTACTGCAAGAAGTACAAGAGCCTTTCCAAGTGTCTTGGGCGTATTCAGATCTTCTTCATGATCCATAAAAAACCTGGCAAAAAACAAAATAATAATAATTTTTGCCAGCTCTGTAGGCTGAAAACGAATAAAACCAAAATCAATCCAGCGGGCTGCACCGTTTGCAGAATCTCCAAACAGTCGTACAACAAGAAGAAGGACAATATTGGCTCCATACATGATCCACTGAAAATTGGAGATCCAGGAATAGTCCATAAGTGAAAGAATCACCATAATGATCAGCCCCATAACCACTCCAAGAAGCTGTTTATCTCTGAGATCGTCTCTGGCTATTCCTACCAATACGATTCCAATGATACTGATAGCCAGCAGAAAAATCACAAGTCTGAAATTGTAAAAACGTAATTTATACTGTTTAATCATTTATCTCAATCCTTTTTCTGACGTACAGGTATCTCCGCATGAAGAATAACCGGATCCTGAGAAATACTGAGGGTTACTTTTTCTTCATCGATCATTATGTATTTCTTAAGTGAATGGATCAGATCACTTTTCATCATTTTTATCATTTGCGGAGAGCAGTCAATTCTCTCTGACACAAGAAGAACCTTCATTCGTTCTCTTGCGTATCCAGCGGAACGACCTTTTGAGCTGAACTGTTTTTTCAAAAGTTTCCCTCCCTGCAATCAGATCTGTCATTATTTATGAAAGATCTCTTTCAGACGTCGAAACATACCCTTTTTTTGCTGAAGTTCCATAAAAGGTACTTCTTCTCCCAGAAGTCTACGGCAGATATTCCGGTATTCCTCTTCTGCCTGCGATTTTTCTCCGGAAAGAGGTTCGCCCTGATTGGTAGATATCACAATCTGTTCATCATCCGGGATAGTACCGATCAGATTTACCGCAAGAATCTCTATCACATCATCTACAGACATCATGTCTCCTCGGGCGATCATATCCGGTCTTATCCTATTGATGATAAGATGTATATCCCGAAGATCCTGTGCCTCCAGAAGCCCTATGATACGGTCTGCGTCTCTTATTGCAGATACTTCTGGTGTAGTAACTACCAGTGCCTTCTCTGCCCCGGCAACAGCATTTTTGAATCCCTGTTCAATACCTGCCGGACAATCCAGAAGTACATAATCAAACTCTTCTCTGAGTTCTTCTGTAAGTTTGATCATCTGTTCCGGTGACACTGCTGACTTGTCCTTAGTCTGTGCGGAAGGAAGAAGAAACAGATCCGGATGGCGCTTATCCTTGATCAGTGCCTGTTTCAGCCGGCAGTTTCCATTGATCACATCCACCAAATTATAGACAATACGGTTTTCCAGGCCAAGTACCACGTCCAGATTGCGAAGCCCTATATCTGTGTCCACAACTACTGTTTTTTTGTTCAGCATAGCCAGACCGGTACCAATATTGGCTACCGTTGTTGTCTTTCCTACTCCACCCTTTCCGGATGTGATCACAATAACTTCTCCCATAACTGTATTCCTCCTAAAAAGATATGTTCCACGATCCTGGTATCTTCTTTTGTATCTCGGTATTCCAGGAACCATTTAGTCATTGGAAGTATTACTGGTATCACTGGAAGCATAACCTGTCAGAATCGTATCTTCATCTGCCAGATTATAAATATATTTTAGAATATCATTAGCTGTCAAACATGCATTACCAGAAGAATATCCATTTGCAATTCGTACTGCAATGGCATATTCTGGCTGTGACTTCTCATCTGTTGTATATCCTATAAAAAGACCATGGTTTGGATGATAGATATCCAGCTCGGCTGTACCAGTCTTACCGGAAAGTGTCACACCCAATCCTTTAAACTGTTCATGGGTCTCAACCACACGGCGCATACCATCATGAATATCTTCCCATACATTGTCCGGTACATCACTCATTGTATTTTCAATTGCAGGATCATACTCTTTCAGAGTTTTACCCTGCGAATCTGTAACTTTGTTCAGAAGAGACAGATCATAAACAGTTCCGGATGTGGCCAGTGCAGTAGCATATCTGGCAAGCTGACTGGTGGTAAACAGATGATTACCCTGTCCAATATAGGAAGGGACTGCCTTACTGTCAGACACATGAGGTGTTGCTTCTGAGATCTCAATTCCGGTTTTCTGATCCAGATGAAATTCTGAAGCGTACTTCTGAAGTTTTTCAAGACTGAGATTTTCGGAAAAATCTCCATTGGAGTTCTTTCCTGCCTGAAAACCAATCATATTGAAGAAGTAGTTACAGGACTGCTCAATGGCACCTCTGATTTCCAGAGATCCATGGCCCTGTTTGTTCCAGCACCAGATAGATGGCGTTACCAGATCAAACTCACCAGTACATTCAATATAAGTTCCATCATCGATCAGTCCTTCCATCATACCAGTAACTGTAGACAGAAGCTTCAATGTGGAGCCAGGAGCTGTCGTCTGCTGTGTTGCCTTGTTAAAGAAAGGGCTGGACTGGTCAAGTGCCAGCTTTGTATAGTAGCTTGTATCCATATCGTTACTCAGTCTGTTATTATCATATCCCGGATAGGATACGCATGCCAGAACCTTACCTGTTTTTACATCTGTGATCACTGCTGATGCGGAACATGGTGCCAGAGCCAGCTGTGCAGGCTCAATCTCCAGATTGGAAATCTTGTTGATCATAAAATCATAGGCAGACATTGCACCGGAAGCCAGGCTCTCATAACTGGAATCTTCCTTTGACAGAACGCCCTGTTCATACAATACCAGACAGATTTCCTGACCACTGATCTGATCATTTAACAGCAGATACTTATAAAGAATTTTGGAAAATCCTGTATCTGTCTTAAGATAATCTATGATATAAGCAGTCAGTGCCTGATAAATCTCCGCAGAGTCCAGATATTCTCCCTCCGGAGATATTGCAGAAATATCAATCCAGTTCTGTCCTGCTGCATAATTCAGATAATCTTTCAGACTGATGGTCTGATCTGTTGCCCATGCCTGATAAGTGGCATCCGAAATATCTACTGCATCTTTTTTGATCACCCCAAGGGTATCTCTCAGAACAGTGTTACAAATGTAAGAAAGGTACTCCTGTATTTCCTCTGACTCATCTTTATAAGCCGGAGGATCATCTGTTGTCAACCTGTTAGTTATTGTATCAAAAACTTCCTGCTGCTTTTGTTGAAATTTGGCATATAAATTTTTTTCTGTATCAGATGCTGTATCTCTGCTGAATTTGTCAATGTCGATCACGCTGTTAGAGATCAGTGCATTATATACATCATAAATTGGAACAATGATCTTACTTGCATCATTCTCCCCTTTATAGTCATAAGTTTTGACTGCTTCGATCTTATTTACAAGAATACCTGCAACCCTCTGCTTCAGGATCTGATAAACTGCATTCTGCCAGTCTGCATCCACAGACATATACACATCATGACCTGCCACAGGCTCTACAGTAGTAGCATCATCAATCTTCAGGACTTTACCCAGATTGTCTACCGTAACTGTTTCCTGACCGTCTTTGCCCTGAAGCTCCAGCTCCATATACTGTTCAATTCCTGCCTTACCTACAATGGCATCATTGGAATAGTCCGGATTTTCTTTACGAAGGCTTTCCAGTTCATCAGAAGAAGCCTGTCCTGTATAACCCAGCAGTGGTCCCATACTTTCATCATCCACATATTTACGGACAGAATCTTCCAGTACATCAATTCCCTGAAGTTCATTCTGGTTTTCCATTACAGCAGCTACGGTACTTTCGCTTACATTGGTAGCAATCGTTACTGCCATATATTTCTGGAAACTGTTGGTGTTCAGTTCGTATCGCATAATTGCAATATCCAGGATTTCCTGTTTCGTCAGTTCCTGAGGAAGTCCATATTTTTTAAGTTCTTCTTCTGTATAGGCATTATCTCCATACAGAACAATCGAAAAGCCCCTGTCACCACTGAGATAAGCCACCATATCATCAGCAGTTGCAGATGCCTCATCTTTGGTGAGATCATCGATCAGGGCATGACCATATACATCTGCTCGAAACCTCTTAAGAGTAAATCCCTCATCCACATCAAATTTGTAGTTTCCATCATCGCCCATGACAATATGAAAAGAATTGGACAGGGAATCCCCATTCTCAGACAAAATCCTGAGAACTTTATAAGCAACTCCGTTAAGAGTAAGATTCTTTTCCCTGGTAGTATCATAACTTCCATTATCTTCAAAAGTAAGGGAGTAGGACAGCACATTCGATGCGATCAGCTGATTATTTCTGTCATAAATATTACCTCTTGTACTTTTCAGTACCCTGGTCTTGGTAGTACGAGACTGAAACTCATTGATATAGTTTTCTCCCTGAATAATCTGTAACTGAAACAGCTGATAAATAAGAACAAAGGCCAGCACGACAAAAGCCAGCAGCAGGACAGAAGTTCTTTTCAGTTGTATCCTTTTTATGAATTTTTTTATTTTAGTACCCAAATTGACTCACTTTCTTTCCTGGTTGCAGTCATAAATCTGTGATTGATATAATAAAAGATCTTATACACAAACATCGTCAGAAAAACTGTATAAAACACTTCCGGGATAATGATCCTGTAAAAATAAGTAAAAAGTCCCAGACGTCCACGAAGAAGGAACTGAAGTGCATAAACTGCAAGATTATAAAAAAGATCCATAACTGCAGTCAGCAACATAGGAACTTTAATGTCATCATCATAGTAAATACGAAAAGCATAACCGCTGAAAAAGCCGGCATACATATAGATCAATGCATAAAATCCGAAAAGCGATCCATAGAACAGATCTACCAGCAGGCCACAAAAAAAGCCTGTCCACAGACCACTTTTACGCCCTCTCATCAATCCCATGGACACGCACAGGATCAAAAGAAGATTGGGCGTAATAGAGCCTATAGATATCAGATGGACCACTGTGGACTGCATCAGGAAACAGACAACTATGGTAAAAAAGAGAACAATCTTGCTTTTCATTGTTCTGCTCCTTCCTCCTGAACGGAATCTGCCTTGTTGGTAGTAATCACAAAAACATCCTTCAGATGCTGAAAATCCACCGGAGTAACCAGCGTACCTGTCTTGGTCAGATTGTTGGTACTCAACTCAATATCACTAACATAACCAATGAACAGTCCTTCTACATACTTCTCACTGATATTGGATGTGACCACTCTTTCACCTACTGTAACTTTATCATCTTTGTCATAAAGCTGCGTAAATCTGAGTTTTCCCTCATCAATCAGTTCCAGATCGCCCTCTACCATACAGGTATCACTGGTACCTACAGTCATGGCACTGACGTTACTGCTGTCGTCTATAATGGAACGTACTGTGGCCCAATTGCTGCCAACCTCTGTAACAATTCCTACCAGGCCTTTTCCTGCAATAACGTTGTTATCTACACGTATGCCATCTTTACTGCCTTTGTTGATCATAAAAGTATCGTACCAGTTTCCCGGATCCTTGGAAATGATCCGGGCTGCAACTTTCGGATAATCCGCATATTCCTCATCCAGATTATAAAGCTCTTCCAGTCTGGTAAGTTCTGCCTGGTTCTGGCTCAGAATATTATTCTGCTCTGTCAGTGTGTCTATGGTGTTCTGAAGCTCTTCATTTGCATTGATCAGATCCTGTTTATCCTTGAAATTTTTATTCACTTCTGTAAGCCAGAGACCAATAGAAGAAATACTTTTTTCGAAGGGAACAATAATCATCCCTGCTGCCTCCTGAAAAGGTGCTGCTGTGATCCCGGACGCCAGCGTGGCAATAATCGCACTGACGCAGAAAAAAGTCATGATCACCAGAAGATGTTTACTTTTCAGATGTATTCTAAATTGGAATTTCTTTTTCAGGTTTTTCATGTACACTACCCCTAAAAAATCATAATTTACGTTGTTTCACCGGCTGTGCCCACTTCATCAGGTCTCTGTCCCGGATAATCTTTTCCAGTCCTTTGACAGTGGAAGTCTCATATAAATCTGAAAGATTAAATGAATATCCTGTGTAGCTTGCCAGATAATTATTTATGTAAGGAATTCTTGTGCTTCCTCCGGTAAGATAAATCCCCTCTCTGGAAATATGGTATGCGATCTGTGGCGGAATTCTTTCGAGAAATGTTTTCATTTCGCCTGCAATCTCATTGACACAGTTCATAATCCCTGCATTCACTACATATCCTGAGATGATCTCTTCTCTCGGCAGACCGGAAACACAATCAATACCAACTACCTTACGGGCATCTTTCCGTTGGTCGTTCAGTCTTCCCATAGCCAGTTTCAATCGTTTGCCTGTCCGAGTCCCTATCTGGAGATTGTATCGTTTACGGATCTCGCTGCAGATGGATTCATTCATCTGCCTGCCTCCTACAGGGATCTTTTTGGCTATGATGATCTTTCCATCGGAAATAATCGAAAACTGCGTACTCTGTGCACCGATATTTACGATCATACTGCCCATATTTCTCTGAAGATTTACTCCCATGGCAAGTGCATCCGCTACCGGTGCCTCTACCATAAAAACTCTGTTTTTACGAAGCCAGTGTCCATTGGCAACATAATAATATGCCCGCTTCTCTATCGCAGTCATATCCAGCGGAATGGAAAAGAACATATCTGATCCTACCCCCAGAAACTTGTCTATTTTTTTCATCATACTGTAAAGAGCAATCTCCTGAAGTTCCAGATTGGCAATCATTCCAAAAGACATAGGTGCATTCACAAGAATGTCTGCCGGTGCTTTCTCAAACATCTCATATGCTTCATTCCCCACTGCAATGATCTTACGCTCTCTGGAAGCGATCATATTCTTTTCGATATAACTTTTATTTTTAAAAAACGAATAGACTTTAATGCTGCTGCTTCCCAAGTCTATTCCATAGGTTTTTCTTAACAGCATATAAAATTATCCTTTCATTCCAGATATATACACCGGATCTGTTCAGAGTATTCCAGTTTCTTTGAAACTTACATACCTCTGATCGCCTATAATAATATGATCCAGTAAATGAATGCCAAGGAGTTCTCCTGCCTGAAAGATTCTTTCTGTAATCTCCCTGTCGCATTTGCTTGGAGAAGGGTTGCCTCCCGGATGGTTATGGAGAAGAATCAGGTTAACTGCATGATACCTTACAGCCTCTATAAAAATCTCTCTGGGAGTGATCAGCGTAGCATTTACCGTTCCTTTGGATAACACCGGATCTCCAAGAAGATGATTCTGATTATCAAGCATCATACAGATCATCAGTTCCTGTTCCTGATGCCGTAGTCTTTCCATATAATAAGCCGCAATAGAATCCGGATGCTGAAAATTCAGTTCCTGTTTGGCTGCTGTGCTTGCAATCCTTTTCGCAAGTTCACCGATGCATTTCAGCTGAACAGCCTTAACTGTACCAATTCCATGGATTTTTTGAAGTTCTGAAAGAGAACTGTGAAGAATTCCAAGAAGTCCCGGATAAGAAGTGAGATTCATATGGTTGAGGATTTCATTTGCAAGCGCAAGCGAACTGCTGCCTCTGGTTCCACATCTGAGAATAACAGCAAGAAGTTCACTGTCACTTAAAGAGCTTTCCCCTTCCCGGATGCACTTCTCATAAGGACGTTCTGCTTCCGGCATTTCTTTCATTGTCTGTATCATAACATTTGCCTGTGCTCTCTGTGGCAGGTCTGAAAGAATCAAAATTCATTTTAGCATAAAAAGAGGGAGATGTATACTCCCTCCTAAAAAGTTTCCAAAGAATTCACAATTCCCTGTAGACAGCTGCAATAAATTCCGCTGTCTTAATTCCATCCATGGCAGCAGATGTTATACCTCCTGCATACCCGGCACCTTCCCCACAGGGATAAATTCCTTCTATATTAGAGAGTCCTTCCCTGGAACGTACCATACGCACTGGAGAAGAAGTCCTGCTTTCAATTCCACTTAAAAGAGCATCCTCTCTGTCAAACCCTGCAATCTTCTTTCCAAAGGCAATAATGCCTTCTTCGATAGAATCACCAATCTCTACAGGCAGCACAGAACGAACATCAGCAAGTACATATTCCCCCTTCATCTGAGGCTGTACCTGTCCCCAGGCCCTGCTCGGCTGTTTTTTTCTAAAATCGCCAAAAAGCTGTACTGGAATCTTACCTTTGCCCAAATTCCAGGCTGCTTTTTCCAGATTACGCTGAAAAACAATACCTCCAAGAGGTCCTTCCTCCGGAAAATCAGAAGGACTTACTGTAACAATCAGAGCACTGTTGGCATTACGACTGTCTCTGGCATGATAACTCATTCCATTTACCGCAAGCATTTCCGGCTCTGAGGAAGCATTTACTACATATCCTCCCGGGCACATACAAAACGAATAGACACCTCTGCCGTTTTTGCAGGTATGGGTAACTTTATAACTTGCCGCGCCAAGAAGATCATTTTGTTGCTCTCCATACAATGCCATATTGATCATTTCCTGGGGATGCTCCATACGGACACCTACTGCAAAAGATTTGGGTTCCATATAAAGCCCTCTTTTATAAAGCATCTGTACTGTATCCCTGGCACTGTGGCCAAGAGCCAGTACACAGACATCTGCAGGAATCTTTTCTTTATGATTCACTTCTACTGCAGTCAGTCTGCCATTTTCAATAAACAGATCTGTAACTTTCGTTTCAAAACGGAAGCTGCCACCCATCTCTTCAATCTGATGACGGAGAGTTTCTACAATCCCAATCAGTATATCCGTACCCAGATGCGGTTTCTGCTGATACACGATTTCCTCCGGAGCTCCTGCCTCTACAAAACGTTTCAGAACTTCATGATTCCTGCCATTGGGATCTTTTACCAGAGTATTCAGTTTGCCATCAGAAAAAGTACCTGCACCTCCCTCGCCAAACTGCACATTGGAATCCGGATCAAGAACACCGTCTTTCCAGAACCGATCTACGTTTTTTTTTCGTTCTGTAGCTTCCTGTCCTCGTTCCAGAACAATGGGACGGTAACCTGCTCTCGCAAGATACCAGGCACAAAAAAGGCCCGCCGGACCACTTCCTACAATTACAGGCGCATGTGTAAGCTCCTTTTCTCCGGAAGGAGGAAAAACATATTCCTTTTTATTAGTTAACATAATATTATTATTGTGAACTTTTCGGAGAATACGATTTTCTTCTGCTATTGTTATATCTACTGTATATACAAATTTTTTATCGTCTTTATGTCGTGCATCCAGTGACTGCCGGACGATCTCATATGAAAATTGATCCTCCCTGCATTTCAATGTCCTGGCTATCTTCTTTCTTAACTGCTCTTCTGTATGAGCAATTGGAAGCTTCAGCTGTGTAATCCTTATCATATTAACTCCTTTGCACTGCTACGTCCTGCTACAGCTCCACTGGACCAGGCCCACTGCAGATTGTAGCCTCCACATGGACCATCAATATCTACGATCTCCCCTGCAAAATACAGTCCCTTATGAAGAACAGACTCCATAGTTTCCGGATGGATTTCCATGGTATCTACACCACCTGCACATACCTGTGCCTGTTTAAAACCACTAGTATCCCGGATTGAAAGTGAGAAATCTGCTGCTGCCTTCAGAGGATCTTTCTGTTTCAGAAGAACTTTTGCCAGTTTTTCCGGCAAAATTCCTGTAAAAATCTCCTGTTTCCCAAGCCATGGACATCTTTCCTGTCGTTTTTTCAAAAATTCCCGTAATTCAGTTTCTGTATATGCTGGAAAGAAATTAAGAGAAACTGAAACTTTTTTATTTTCCTCCAAAGCTCTGGATGCATATCTGCTGATCTGGAAAACCGGTATTCCGGAAATTCCATAATCAGTCAGCTGCAGCTCTCCCTGTTCCTGACAGACTTTTTCTCCATTTATAAAGAGAGTCGCTTTGCCTTCCGTACGGACACCGGACCAGCCTTTGTAAACATTTCCTGCTGCTTTCAGACCAGTCAGTGCCGGAACGGGAGGGATTACCTTATGCCCCAGTTTCTCAGCCAACTCATAACCACTTCCATCGGAACCAGGAACCAGAGAAGCTTTGGATCCATTGGCAAGAATCACCGCCTCTCCTTCATAAGTCCACCCTTCCGTCTCTATCTTCCAGCAGTTATCAGCAACGAAAACATTTTTTACCTGTTCCCTTGTTTTTATTTTGACCTTTAACGCTCTTGCTCTGGAAACCAGAAGATCCACCACTGCTTTTGCCTGATGACTTCCCGGATAGATCCAGCCATTTTTTTCTGCAAAAGAAAGACCTGTCTCGTGAAAAAACTTCAAGGTATCTTCCAGAGAAAACTGTTCCAGAACCTTTCTGGCTATTTCAGGATTATTGCCTCTGAAAAGTTCTGGGCGCATATCCCGGTTGGTAAGATTACATCTTCCATTCCCGGTAACACAGATCTTGCGTCCCGGATTTTCGTTCTGCTCCAGTATGGTTACTGCTGCACTTTCCTCTGCTGCTGTGATGGCAGCTACAAGACCTGCTGCACCACCACCTATGACAATCACTCTTTTTTTCTGTTCCATGGAAACTCCTACTGAATAGTTACTCAATTTCTTTTTAGGGTAAAGTAACCAGATTTTTGTCAACCAGTTTCTGTAAAGACATCAGGACTCCCAGTTTTGCATGTTCCCAGGTAAGACCGCCCTGGAAATATACAGCATATGGCGGCTTCACCGGTCCATCTGCTGAAAGTTCAATAGAAGATCCCTGTACAAAAGCACCTGCTGCCATGATCACCTGACTGTCATATCCTGGCATATCCCACGGCTCCGGATCCACATAACTGTCTACCGGTGCAGCAGCCTGGATTCCCTTACAGAAAGCAATCAGCTTTTCCGCACTTCCAAGAGTCACTGCCTGAATGATATCCTGGCGGGGTTCGCTGCCATTAGGCACTACCGGAAATCCCAGTTTTTCGTAAATATTCGCTGCAAAGACAGCCCCCTTCAATGCGCCCTTAGTGACCATAGGTGCCATGAAAAATCCCTGATAGAAAGAACGGTTCACTCCCAGAGAAGCACCTACTTCCATTCCAAGACCAGGACAGGTCATACGGGTAGCTGCGTTTTCCACGCATTCCCTCGTTCCTGCAATATAACCGCCGATAGGTGCAAGACCGCCTCCTGGATTTTTGATCAGAGAGCCTACGATCATATCAGCTCCTACATCACTTGGCTCTATGGTATCTACAAATTCGCCATAACAGTTGTCTACCATACAGATCACATCTGGTTTGATGCTCTTTACAAAAGCAATCAGTTCCCCGATCTGCTTTACAGAATAAGAAGGTCTTGTCTGATATCCTTTGGATCTCTGAATCTCTACAAGCTTTGTTTTTTCATTAATGGCAGCCCGGATAGCATCATAATCAAAAGTTCCATCTTCTTTCAGATCCACCTGTCTGTAGGTTACTCCGAATTCTGCCAGAGATCCTCTGGATGGACGAATACCGATCACTTCTTCCAATGTATCATATGGCTTTCCTGCTGGTGCAAGAAGTTCATCTCCCGGACGAAGGTTTCCAAAGAGTGCAATAGCAAGTGCATGGGTTCCACAGGTAATCTGGGAACGGATCAGACATGCTTCTGTATGGAAAGTATCTGCATAAACTTTTTCCAGTGTATCTCTTCCAAAATCATCATATCCATAACCGGAAGAGGCCTGGAAACATTCTGCACTTACTTTGTTTTTCTGCATTGCCAGCAGTACTTTCATCTGATTGTATTCTGCTGTTCTGTCAAATTTTTCAAAACGATCTTTTAATTTTTCTTCGATTTCAGTTCCAAAATCATATACCTGAGAAGAAATTCCCAGCTGTTCATAAAGTTCTTTCATAATAATAATCCCCTTTCTCTCAGGACTGAGAGCATATATTCCAGAATGCTATCTTCATTCCAGTTAAATTCTTCTTTGTTTACCCAGATCACATCTTTTTCCCTGCGGAACCAGGTCAGCTGCCGCTTGGCAAAATGTCTGGTGTCTCTTTTCAAAATACGTACAGCCTCTTCCAGCGGGTATTCCCCTTCCAGACAGGCAAGGATCTCTTTGTATCCCAGTCCCTGCATAGAAACCATTCCTCTGTGACAACCCATTTCTTTCAGATTCTCAACTTCCTTGACAAGTCCCTCCTCCAGCATCTGGTCTACACGACGGTCAATTCTGTCGTAAAGGATCTCTCTTGGACCATTCAGTACAAAATATGCCAGATTATAGGGACTTTCCTGGGCTTTCTGTTCTTCATTATGTGCAGAGATAGGTGTCCCATTCTGATGATAAAACTCAAGTGCGCGTATCACTCTTTTTACATTATGGGCATGAATAGATTCTGCACTTGTCGGATCTACTTTTTGCAGCATTTCGTGAAGATACTCTGCACCTTTTTTTTCTGCAAGGGTTTCCAGCTCTGAACGATATGCATCTTCCTGTTTTGCCTCCGTAAAATCTATATCTCTGGTTACTGCCTGTATATAAAATCCTGTGCCTCCTACCAGAATGGGAATCTTACCTTTTCCATAGATTTCCTCCATGGCAGCCTTTGCCATCTGCTGAAATTTCACAATGTGAAACTCCTCTTCCGGCTCCAGTACATCCACAAGATAATGAGGAATTCCCTTCATTTCTTCCGGACGGATCTTGGCAGAACCAATATCCATATGTTTATAAACCTGCATAGAATCTGCAGATATGATCTCTCCATTTACTGCTTTCGCCAGTGAAATAGAGAGGCTTGTCTTTCCGATAGCGGTAGGACCTGTTAATACGATCAGTGGCTTTTTCATATCTGCCTCCTAAACAATTCGCTTAAATTTCTTTTCCAGTTCTGTTTTTGTCATGGCAATGATCGTCGGACGCCCATGAGGACAATGATAAGGATTTTCCAGTGTAAGAAGTTCGTCAATCAGTTTCTCCGCTTCCTGCTCTGACATGATATGATTCCCCTTTACAGCGGCCTTACATGCCATAGTTGCAATTCTGGATGCCACAACATCCAGTGCCTCCTTACTGTTATCGGCTTCCAGACGATCCAGCATCTCCAGAAACAGTTCTTCCTCTGTAAATCCATAAAGATCAGAAGGCACCGCACTGATACAGTACTCTCTTCCCCCAAAATGTTCTATCTCGAATCCAAACTGCCGGAAATATTCCTGATTGGACTTCAGGATTTCTTCTTCCTGCATACTTAAAGATACAATCAATGGTGGATTCAGATACTGAGAATCAATGGAATGTTCCCGGAATTGTTTTACCAGTCGCTCATAATATACTTTTTCGTGAGCTGCATGCTGATCAATAATATAAAAATTATCCTCAAACTGCACCAGCCAGTAAGTGTCAAAAATCTGCCCGATCAACTGAATGCGGCTTCTGGATTCCGGTGCCAGAAGCTTCTCCTCAAAAAGCTCCAGCTGCTTTGGTTCTTCCTGCTTTACAGGTTCTCTCTCTTCAGATGCTGTTTCCACAGGTGTCAGTTCTTTCTGTACAGGTCCTTCTGCAGGTGCAGGTTCTCTTAAAACTTCTGTATCTGCCGGCAGTTCCTGTTGTTCTTCTTTCAGGTATTCTGTCTCTGCAGGTTCTGCTGGTACATTGGACTCTGTAAGGATCTCCTGTTCCAGTTTTGGGGACTCTTTTTGAATCTGAAGTTCCTTCTGAAGTTTCTGTTCATCTTCTTTTTGTTTTTCTCGCAATGTTCCGCTGAAAAGCTCTTCCTCACCTTTTGAAAAAGCAGGTTTTGAAATTTTCTGGGGCGGCAGTGCTTCTTTTCTGCTGCCATAAAGCTGTTCCCGTCTTTTATTTTCAAAAGGCTCCGGTACCTGAGAAGACTTTACTACAGAAGTCTGTTCACAGGGCTGTTTCACATCCGGTCCCACAGACACTTTCGGAATCATTTCTCTGCGCGTAAGAGCATTTCTCACAGCTTCAAAAATCACATCATAAACTTCCTGTTCTCTGGCAAAACGCACTTCTCTTTTGGCAGGATGTACATTAACGTCCAGATCATTTCCTTCCATTTCCATACGAAGGGAAACAAAAGGAAACTTATGCTGCATGAGAAAACCCCTGTAAGCATTTTCGATCGCCTTGGTAATAATATTATTTTTCACATAACGTCCGTTAATATAATAATTTTCAAAAGAACGATTCCCTCTGGCAATCACCGGCTTGCCTACAAAGCCGGTAATCTTCATAAAAGAATTCTCCACTTCCACATCCAGAAGTGCTTTGGCTATATCTCTGCCATAGACGCTGTAAATCACATCTTTTACGCTGTAGTTTCCTGAAGTATGAAGCTTCACCTGCTTATTCTGAATATATTTAAAAGAGATCTCAGGATGAGAAAGGGCAAGTTGTTCCATAAGGGTGTGGATATAATTAGCTTCTGTCATATCTGCCTTCAGGAACTTACTTCTGGCAGGTGTATTATAAAAAAGGTTTCGCACAAGAAAAGTAGTTCCGTCAGGAGCTCCCAGTTCTTCCAGGGAATGCTCTACGCCCCCTTCTATAATATAACGGGAACCACTGACTGCCGAAGGTGTCTTGGTGATCAGTTCCACCTGGGAAACTGCTGCAATACTGGAAAGTGCCTCACCTCGGAATCCAAGGGATGCAATATGCTCCAGATCTTCTACTTTCTCGATCTTACTTGTAGCATGACGCAAAAAGGCCAGAGGAATCTGATCTGCTTCCATACCAGCCCCATTGTCTGTAATACGGATCAGTTTTTTTCCTCCGTCTGTGATCTCCACAGTCACAGCAGTAGCACCTGCATCGATTGCATTTTCTACCAGCTCTTTTACTACAGAAGAGGGACGTTCCACCACTTCCCCTGCTGCAATCTTATCAATGGTATTCTGATCCAAAACTGCGATTTTTCTCAAAATAACCTCCTACCTGTCTGCCGGTAATCTACCAGCGGTTCTTGATCTTATTCTGCAGATTGTACAGGATATTCATAGCTTCCATGGGTGTAAGATGAGTCATATCCAGCTCTTTGATCTCCTCTACGATATCATTATCCTGTACTGTATCAAACAGTGACATCTGTGCCATATCTACCTGATCATAAACGATCTTCTGTTTCTTTTTGGGTGCGGTCAGATCCTTTACTGCTGCCGTAATATCTGCATCACTGAGTTCTTCTACCAGTTCTTTGGCTCTGTTAATAACAGAATCCGGTACCCCTGCAAGTTTGGCTACCTGAATACCGTAACTCTTATCTGCACCGCCTTTTACGATCTTACGGAGAAAAACAATATCGTCGCCTTTTTCTTTTACTGCGATACAATAGTTGTTTACTCCCGGGATCTTGCCTTCCAGTTCTGTCAGCTCATGATAATGAGTGGCAAAAAGAGTCTTGGCTCCGCAGAGCCGGGTATTGCTGATATGTTCGATCACTGCCCACGCAATGGCAAGTCCGTCAAAAGTACTGGTTCCACGTCCAATCTCATCCAGAATCAGAAGGCTTCTGGATGTGGCATTACGGAGAATATTGGCAACTTCCGTCATCTCCACCATAAAAGTACTCTGACCACTGGCAAGGTCATCAGAAGCCCCTACCCTGGTAAAAATCCTGTCAGCAATTCCTATATTGGCTTTTTCTGCCGGAACAAAACTTCCGATCTGTGCCATAAGCACAATCAGGGCTGTCTGACGCATGTAAGTGGATTTACCAGCCATGTTAGGTCCGGTGATAATAGATACCCGTTTTTTCTGGTTGTCAAGATATGTATCGTTTGCAATGAACATATCATTTTCGATCATCTGCTCAACCACAGGATGACGGCCATTTTTGATATCCAGTACTCCGTTCTCATTAATCTTGGGTTTCACATAATTGTTTCTTTCTGCAACCAGTGCAAGAGAAGCAAAGACATCCAACGCAGCCACTGCTTTGGCAGTTCTCTGAATACGAACAACTTCCTGTCCTACCTTTTCACGTACCTCTGCAAAAAGTTCATATTCCAGTGCATAAAGACGGTCCTCTGCTCCGAGGATCATATCTTCCAGATCTTTCAGTTCCTTGGTGATATATCTCTCAGCGTTGGTAAGTGTCTGCTTACGGACATAATCTTCCGGAACCAGATCTTTGAAAGAATTGGTAACTTCCAGTGCATACCCAAAAACTCTACTGTATTTGATCTTCAGAGACTTAATACCGGTACGTTCTTTTTCTCTGGCTTCCAGTTCTGCCAGCCATTTCTTTCCATCTGTTCTGGAACGGCGGTATTTGTCTACATCTTCGTTATAACCTTCCCGGATGATCCCTCCGTCTTTCTGTGCAATAGGAGGCTCTTCCACAATAGATCTGCGGATCAGCTCTGTAACATCTTCCAGAGGATCCATGTCCTCGTATATTTTTTTCAGGACAGGTGTCTGAAATTCTCCAAGAATCTGGCGGATATAGGGAATCATCTCCAGAGAAGAAGCAAAAGCTACCATATCTCTGGGATTGGCTGACTGATAGCTGATCCGGCTGATCAGACGTTCCAGGTCATAAACAGGATTCAGATATTCCCGGATCTCGTCTCGCAGCATAGGCTTTTGAGTCAGTTCTTCTACTGCCCCAAGCCGTCCGTTAATCTCCTCTGCGTCAATCAGTGGCTGCTCTACATAACTTCTCAGCGTTCTTGCGCCCATGGCTGTCCTGGTCTTATCCAGAACCCAGAGAAGGGAACCTCTTTTCTGTTTCTCTCGAAGAGTCTCTACCAGCTCCAGATTGCGGCGGCTGGAACTGTCAATAAGCATAAATTTCTCTGCTGTATAAGGACGGATGGTAGCCATATGGGAAAGTGCTGTTTTCTGGGTTTCTGTCAAATACTGAAAAAGTGCCCCTGCTGCGATCACACCGCTGTCATAATCCTGGATTCCCAGTCCCTCCAGAGTATTTACATGAAAATGTTCTTTCAGAGTGCGTTTACACAGAGTATCATCAAAGTACCAGTTATCCAGTGGGAAAATGCAGATCCGAAGACGTTCTTTCAGATCGTCAGTGTCAATGCCACTCATAAAAAAAGCGTCATTACAGATGATCTCGGCAGGAACAAATTTGTTGATCTCATCCAGAAGTTTCTGTGGTCTGTCAACTTCTGTCAGGAAACAGTCTCCTGTAGTAATATCTGCAATGGCACAGCCAAAATGATCTTCCATGGATACAATAGACATCAGATAGTTGTTTTTGGATTCGTCCAGCGTTGTGGCATCCAGTGTGGTTCCCGGAGTGACCACACGTATCACTTCTCTTTTTACCAGTCCTTTTGCTTTCTTCGGGTCTTCCACCTGTTCGCAGATTGCAACCTTATGTCCATTTTCGATCAGTTTTTTTATGTATGTTTCTGCCGCATGAAAAGGGATTCCACACATAGGCGCTCTTTCTTCCAGCCCACAGTCCTTGCCTGTCAGTGTAAGCTCAAGTTCTTTCGATACAAGAAGAGCGTCATCGAAAAACATCTCGTAAAAATCGCCCAGTCTGTAGAACAATATGGCATCTTTGTATTCTTCCTTAGTTTTACAATATTCGCACATCATCGGTGATAATACACTAATATCCTCCGGAAACCCAGTGTTTATGCGGCTTTTAGAAGTCCCAAATGTTGATTTGACCACATTATTACGATAGTTTTTTCCCTCGTTAGTGTTTTTGTCTATACTCAAGTATTTAAACCTCTCTTTAAAATTTTATCTCCATTTGCAAAATCAGGTTTCTGTTCCGTATTTTTGAATATACAGTTCGTATTCGTCATCTATATGTTCTTCTTCAATGTGTGTATAATAATTAGTCATTTTTTCATCAGAGTGTCCAGCTATTTTCTTTACTGTAGCGGCATCCATTCCCGATTGAATGCATCTTGTTACAAAAGTATGACGGAAAATATGAGGATGAACATCCATTAAATTCGGATCTCTGTTCTCTTTTTCTGCCAGAGCAATTTCATGTTTATTAACAATCCCAACAATCCGCCTGCATTCTGTTTGAGCTGATGATGGAAGATAACTTCTTCCTGAAGATGTTGTAAAAATCAGACCGGGATATTTTTTTAAAAGTATATTTGATTTTCCCCAGTTTTTCCCCAGTTTTTCTTTATCACGATCCTGTTTTTCCTTCCAGCTCATAAAAGCAGCAATCACTGCATCCGTTAATGGAACCTTTCTATTGCTGGCACTTTTCTTTGGTGTTGTAATCTGAATAGTAGAATACCTTTCAGGAAGTTCATTTCCTTTCGAATCATAATATTTTGTAACTCTGTTTAAGGTTTTATATACACGAAGCTTTTCATGCTTAAAGTCAAGATCACACCATTCTAGGGCAAGTGCTTCCCCTATACGTAATCCTGTATGAAGAAGAATAAAAAAGAGTTCATAATACCGGGTATTCTTGCAGCTCTCAAGGAAACGATGAGTGTCATATATACTAAGACATTTTTCATCTTCTTGTTCCTGCATTATCTTCTCATCAGGTATTTCACCCGGTTCTTCTTTAGGCAGTTTAATATCGGCTACGGGATCTATGGGTATCATTTTTCCACTATATGCCTTTTTGAAAAGCTGACGGACTACACTTAATGATTGTATTACCGTTGTACGTGCATATCCTTCTTCTTCGAGTCCCTTTATCATGTCAAGAATATGTGTTGGACGGACCTCTATTAACCTCATGTAACCAATATATTCTCTTACTCGCTCAAAACCATTTACATAGTTACTTAAAGTGGTTGCTTTAACAGAATGCACCACATAAATAAGCATCCATTTTTCATACCACTTTGAAACAGAAATTCTAGGATCATATCCTGCAATTCCGGGGGAAACATTAGCAAGGTAGGCATTTCTTTCTTTTTTTAGATGTTGTAAATTTGTACCATAAATTGAAAACGTTTTTCCTGTACCGCGAACGAAAATTCTGGCCTCATATCGTCCATCTTTTCTTTGATATAATCCTTTTCCTAATTCTTTACCCTTTAAGTTTTTGCCCATAACACCACCATCCTTTCTGATGATAATGCATGGCACTGGATATATATTTTAGCACAACAAAAAAAAGCTTTCAAGACTGCCGATCTATCCATTTTTGAAATTTTTTCTTATCAATCAGTGTTCTGCGCCCAATCCGTACCATGAAACAGTTTTCATTCATCAATGATCTCATTGTTTTCTCAGAAAGTCCTGTAAGCTCACAGGCTTCTTTAACGGATATAAGAATTTTATCGTTGTTTGCTTCCGGCTGTGTTTTTTTTCGCAACATATATAACCGGTCAATATCTGCAGGCAGATGATATTGACCGTTCCTCCTCTCTATTATATAAATTCTAAAAAAGGCTGCCTGCTGGCCTTATAGATTAATCCAATGTTCTACGTTCCTGTTGGCTGACATAATACTCCACTGCTTCCTGTAAACTGCATCCTGCCCTATGGCTTCGACTTATTACACTGCTTTTATTTATTCCTAATTCCTCACAGCATACTTTAAGCGATGGATAAACAGTTCCATGATATTCAAATTCCGGGTTACTTAACATTTTTTTCCTTTTTCTCGTCATAAAATGTGTAAACGATTCTTCAAGAGAACAATTCTTATCTCGTGCTCTTTGTCTCACACATATATCATCAATACCATATTTTTGACAACATGCCCGGAGACTTCGATATTCTATTCCTTTAAATGTGAATTTTTGTATTCTTTCGGCAATCATATCTTTATTTTCAATAAAATGCTCCAATGATTCTTCCATAGTACAATTCAATCTATATTTTCTTGAAGATACACTGTCAGCGTTGACTCCATATTCCAGACAGCATTCTTCCAAAGACCTATAGGTTTTGTCTCTAAAAATAAATACCGACGGCTGTATTTCCATTCTGGCTTTCTTTATGAAATGATCCAAAGATTCTTCAATGCTGCATTCTGTTGTTTTGGCACGGTTACGCACACTGGAAGCATTAACTCCGTATTCAGCACAACATGCTGAAACACTTTTATACTTTTTCCCTTTATAAAAGAATTGCATTTTCGGTGTTTCTGTTTCCTTTTTTTGAATATAATATTTCACAGCTTCTTCCCATGTACACTTTTTTCGCCAAGCTCTACTGCGTACACTAGATTCATTAATTCCATAGAATTCACAACATTGTCCAAGTGAGATATATTTATTTCCCTCATAAAAAAAAGCCTCTTTCGCACGATGCCTTTCTTTAGACATCACCTGATTTTCAGGAATTTCTTCTTTTTTCGTTACTTCTTTTGGCATACAACCTTCCATATGAGAGATAATTTCTTCCATAACATCCGCGTGAGGACGTTTCGCTTTAAATACTGCTGAACTTATTGACTTTGGCTTTAATCCATACGCAAGACAACATTCCGTAAAATTTTTGTATTCTTTTCCACGGAATTCAAAGGCTCTTTTCTCTTTAGATTTGATATAATGTGTAATCGCACGTGTAGAAGAAACCCCATTTTTTTCCATATACAAACGTACGGATATAGGATTTATTCCCAGGTCTTCACAACATTGAGGCAGTGATGGGTATTTCACACCATGATATGTGATTTCATGTGCTTTTTTCCATTCTATTGCCCGTTCAATCGCTTCCTGTGGTGTGCATTTTCGATTCCACATATCGGTCTTGACAGAATCTTCGTTTAAATCATAAAATTCGCAGCAGGTCTTAATGCTGGCCCATTTTCGATTTCGGAATATGATCTCTTTACTTTTTTTCA